>Ga0209349_1001382_pt1 | contig 12047 bp, 4 predicted proteins | sample ETNvirnome_2_130_FD_184067 | JGI IMG/M metagenome (GOLD analysis project Ga0209349, IMG submission 184067) | Marine viral communities from the Pacific Ocean - ETNP_2_130 (SPAdes) (version 2) | ecosystem: Environmental > Aquatic > Marine > Oceanic | place: Pacific Ocean | collected 2013-06-22
AATGCCAGAAGACGGGCTTTTCTGGTCATGGGTTAATAATTCTAACCTTAACTATTCCAACAGTTACTTAAATGGCTATTGGAAGCAGGGGTATGTAAGCGGCATTGAGCAATCTCTTGGCCCTGCGTATCATGCTGTAAAGTATAATTTTTCTAACCAATTTTCAACGCCCAAAGCCATCGCTACCCAGTTAGAGTATATAAATGAAGGAGATTTTAAAGAATACAAGATTAGGTTTAACACAAATAATAGAGAGAATAGACCTAATAGTAACTTCTTAAAGTACCCCCCACAATACACAAAAGAATTTTTACATAGAGTCGATCAACATTATGTTGTTGAAGTCCTTTTTGAGGCTATAAATTCTACACATTCTCCTAGATACATTATTCCCGAAGTGTCTATAATAGATCAGACTCTTGCAAGAACAGCACTAGATGTTATTGATATTGGTTACGAGAAGGGGAATGGAGTTAAAGAAGAGTATACAATTACAAGATCTGATAAAGATGATTATCGGATCATGTTTAAGTTTATGAACTCTCTAGCTGCTTCCTCTTTGGGTCAGGGCTTCGCTACAAGGATAGCTGCCGACAGTTCGGGTATTTTTGCGGCGAGTGGAGGAAGTAGATTGAATAATAGATATCACCCTAAATGGGGTGGGTACGGTGAGTACACAGTAAACTCTGAAGGTGCATATACAGCGATCAATTTTAAGGAAGGCAAATGAGAGGGAAAGTAGAAATATTTCATAACTATGGAAAACCTGACCAGGAACTAGTGTATGAAGGGAAAAATACAATAGTTGATGGTGCTGGAGAACTTTTAGCAGACGCTATGTGCGCTCACACTTCGCTCTCAGGAATCCCTAATTTGTCTTCAATTTTGGATGCTTCTAACTATACCCTCCAAGCCATCTCATTTGGAAAGGATTCCGCAGGTTACCAGAAAAACGCGCATACTTTAAACCTTAGAAAGGGTAAGGCTGCTTGGGAGAACCCCTTTGTTCGAGTAGCGTTAGTCTCTAGTTCTGTAGATCAGTTTATCACAGACTCAAAAACATCACAACCTGTATCCTCGTATGATCCTTCGTTTGCAGGTAACATTCTACCCACCTATGCCACCCCCAGACAAAGACAACTAGAGCTTAATGCCCTTACTTCGGGTACGATCAATACTGGGAGTAATACATACGATCTGTCTGCCTGGACAAGAGGAAGCACTTTGGGCGCAGGAGCAAACGATGTGGGGCATAACTTAAACACTATTGCGTATGCTTCTTCTTTAGGCTTGGCTTCAAGCTCTAGCCCAGGGGGAATTCACACCATTTCGTATTCGTCCGCTAGTGGACTTGCTGGTATTTTTGGATGTTACCCCGCTGCAAGTTCTATGGGAGGAACCTCCTTTTTTGTAGTCAGTTCGGACAGTGGCTTAAGCGAGGATACCTCCTCAAATTATACCCAGTTAGTGACTAGTGGGGTATTTAAGAGCTTATTTAATAGTGTTAGCTCTATGGATACTAGCGGATTTGTTAATTTTGTAGGTTCTTCACTCACTGATACACAACTAATTGCTGGCTTGTCAGGGTTAACTGTCTCGGCAAATACATTAATTGATAATGTATACCATACTTCTAATACGGGGGAAATAGCCTATAAGGTAGTTGTCGGTTCTGGTGACTTAGGGATGGCAAATCTCTTTGGTGGTATATATAATATAGGTTTATGGAGTATGGATTTGTGTGCCGCTTTAAAAGCGAACAACCCACCCTTTGCCTTTCACCCCCTTACAAACCAAAAAAAGTATAAACTTTTTTCAAAAAGAAGTCTATTAGATAATATCGCTAAGACCTATGATAGTAAACCAGGCTCCCATGGGGTCCCTGGGTTTTTTAATTATGAGGACCTCACCTTAATCTGGAGAATATTTTTTGTATGAAGCCTAAAATAACAGTACAAGGTCATTTACGGATGACAAAAAAATATCTAGACGAAAGAGAGGACCAGGTTGTACTAGATGATCCTAATATAATAACAATAGGAATGGCTCAGTTTGTTATTGAGGTCTTGATGGGCGAGGCAGACCCTGACATCCCAGCCAACCAAGTGAGCCTAGGTTTTTTACAGCTAGGGACGAGTTCTCAAGATAACTGGGCTACAAATTATTTATATGAGTTATCTTCCCCTGCGTCATTAAGCGAATATGGGGAACATACAAGTCTCCATATCGAAGAGATTCCACAAGTAACATACACTGACCCTTTTAATAAGACGGGCTTCGAATTCAAGAATAACGCTTTTATTAATCTAGAGAAGAATGGCACAATTACTAAGCTTAGTGATTCTACTATTGCATTTACTGTACTGATAGATGAGAATACTTTAAATGGTTTAGATATTACAGAGGCTGGTTTATTCTACAATACTGCTCAAGAGAGCACTCGCACCATGCAGTTAGGAGCGTATAAGGCTTTTGGATATGATGATGGGCTTGGTATTGTTGCATCTATCCCCAAAAGTAAAGACTTTATGCTTCAAATTGAGTGGATTCTGACAATTAATGTTGAGTTCCAGTCTGGATTGAGCCCAGAAGATAGTGGGGACACTTATAGATTTTACAAATCTCCACATGAGAACCCTAATGGGAATAGTTGGGTCTGTTACTTTCCTGATATAACTAGAGGTGATGAGCCTGTAACAAAATATTCACTATCCTCGTCTGATTTCATGGCGAATATTGAGGAGCAGTTTGTTGTACGTTGCTTACAAAATGGGTTATCTGTGTTTGTTTCTGACTATATCTACCCTAGCGCAAGCTCTCTTGATATTTCAGGGCCAATCTTTACTTCTGCTTATGATTCGAATGAAGCGTTCCTCCCTTCCTCTACTAGCCCTCTCCGAATGCCTAGTGGGGTAAGTAACTGTTTTACTGACGGAGCAAAAGCCATTCAGTTCGCAAAAGAGCATGGCTCGACTTATTGGAATCTAAATCCAAGTAATGTTTTCGTTGCGGGGAATGGATTTGGAAGTACTATAGCGGGGTGGTTAGGTTATGGGCCTGATGGCGCGGGGACTGGTGGTGTTGATGAAGCAACATATGAGGTGTGTTCTACGCGACCGTTAGCTGTGGTCCTTAGACGAGGGGTGATGGACTGGAACAGTTGGTATCCATATACTTTAAGTACTTTCGATTTCCGTATGGCTGGTATTCCAAAACAGGTTGGGATGTATGGAAGTGAGTTAAGCGCGGTGGCTGATGGGGGTGTATTAATGTCCTCCAGCACCGATTACTATGACGCAGACTTTATAACAAGTAGTATAAGTAGTATAGGGTCGTTGAGTTCCTTGTTATTTTCTTCTGATGATATGGTCGCTAATACTGATGCTTTTTATTGGTCAGGGATACCTACGCTGAAAGAATTATATCAGTGGAGAGAATTACCTACGATTGCCAAACAGTATTGGTCTCCGAGATATCAAGCCTCAGCATTAGGGGACAATATCACCTTCGTAGATGGCGCAGGAGGCGTACACACCCAGCAATGGGGACACGCCGATAATGCAACTACTTACTGCCATTTAAGCTATGCTGGCGCAAGTACATCCTCTACTGGGTTAGCATATATACCAGACTGGAGAGTGTATGAAGTATCTAGTAATTCATATCTTTCTATGGGAAATGTTAGCGAACCTGCTGTCAATATAGATTTATCAGGGAATGTTAGTTTTGCATCATCTATAGATGATGGGAAGGGTATGGATTATCAAACATATTCACCATACTTATCGCAAGATATGAATGATGTTATGCAAGCTAATTTACTATACGGAGAGTTATTAGATACCGCTAATGTTTCTTCCGTAGTTGAGTACTATTCTCCCACTAAAAATAAAACAATAAGAAGCTCTTATGTTTCGGGATCTACAGACACTTACAAAGTATGGGACCTTAATAACGAAGCTACATGTAACCGAGACAGGGTTGAGTGGATGATCCGAGTAGCTCTTGACCAGGACAGTTGGTACACACAGTTCCTAGGAAACCAAAATGCTATCTTCCCCCATGTGGTAGACCACACTACAGGAGAAGGGTATAATGTGGTTCTTATCTTTGTAGATGATATGGGTATTGACCAATTCGGAGCCTATGATTATGCCAATACGCCTAGTGGTAATCCCTACACAGGACTTAATCCCTTCGCTAGTAAAATATACCCACAAACAACTACGTTAAGTGCCATGGCTGCTGGAGGGATGTTGTTTACTCAAGCCAGAGCAACGAGTATATGTGCCCCCAGTAGAGCAAACCTATTAACTGGTAAGAATGCTTTCAGTAGTCCTAGATTTTATGATTTTGACGCAGGAACTAACCCCAAAGATTCTTCGGGATATTGGGGACATGGAATCGCCGCTATCCCAACCAACCAATTCGCCCCTACATTGGGAGGACTCCAGCAACTAGGAGCCCCCCATGAGATATTTGATAAAGACGGTATTTTCAGACACCTATCTGATTTAATTATCTCTGAGTCAGGAGATGTTTCCTATTGGGGAGTTAATAACTTCACTATTCTTCCTCAGCTAATTAGGCAAAAAGGTTACTATAGTGCTATGGTGGGGAAATGGCATCTTACTGAATGGGACCAAATCTCTAGTTATAGAGAAGCGGGTCCAGGGAATAACGATACTGGGGGAGATCCTGGAACATATTATTCAATATCGGGTTTGGGTTGGGATGGATTATCAGCCGTAGGAAAGTGGGATAGCTATAAAGCTACCTTTGGTAATTTAAACAAAACACCAATTCCTGGAAAGAAGAACTGGAGTCCCAAAACAGCACCGTCTTCTGTGTGGGAAGATAATGCTGTATCACTTGGACTTTCAGATGTTAACATGACCTTCGTAAACTTCTTTACTTGTGAAGACGGTAATATAGTTACAACGTCCGACGCTGGTTACACCTCCTTTGTAGACTCAAATGCTACTCCTCGTCAGAGGTATGCTCAGGGAGCACCCGAAAAGTTTGCTACCTATAAGCAGTTTAGTGACGCTAGTGGGTATTTTAATACTGCGCCCGAGCCATTCTTCTTATATGTTTCCTTGAACGCTGTCCACTCTCCATACACCTACCCACCCAGTTCCTTGGTTTACACCAGCGACTATAATGGTATGCACCCACAAGAGTTAATGTTTGAGCAGGGGTCCCTAACTCAAGGGAATTCTGCCAGTGCTACCTGGGTCACCGAGAATGCACTGATAGAGAATATGGATATCATGCTAGGAAGATTCTTAGACCAAATTGATGCTGACAGGAAGCAGAGAACTCTTTTCTTATTCATGGGAGACAATGGGACTATGAATAACACAATGCAGAATTACTATTCTTATGCAAGTGGTAATGCATCAACTAAGGGGGGATTAGGTATTGCAGCAGGGTTAGGTTCGGAGTATGAAAAATTAATTAACCCCCAAGAACTCCCAAATAGGTTAGGTAAACCAGGAGCGTGTGGTGGCACAGCAAATACGAATACGATCTCATTCAAAGGTAGTATGTACGATAGAGGTGTTTTAGTACCTCTGATCGCAAGTGCTAACTTTATTGAACAACAAGGTTATGCGGGAAGCTCAGTAAGTGCGATGGTAGACATTATTGATGTTTACGCGACTATTGCTGACATCTCTCGAATGAAAAAAGAGTATGTGAGCTTAGAGCCAGGAAACTCTACCCGCTGGGAAGGCTACTCTTTCTTACCTATACTTAGTGGTTCACCCACTGAAGGGCATTCGAGACAATTCTCCTTCCATGAATATTATACTCCGATAGGAAACTCAGGTTTAGGTACATCAGGCGAGAATGACATCACTGCTGCGACTAGGGGGAATTATAGTGGATACATGGGAGGTTATACAGCGACCACAAGCCCTGATTCGGTATCAGGGCCAGGAAGTGTAGGAATTTCTTGCGGTACAGCAGGGAATGATCCCACCATCCCCGTTAGTAGAGCCCGAGCTTTTATTGTACGAGCAACTTCGGCTACATTAGGAAACTATAATAAGGTCTCAGGATCAGTGTCAATTCCTGGGGCTGCATATGCTCCTTTAAATGTGGACGCAAGTGCGGGTATGTGGAAAATTGTGCGACCCGTAAGTGGCGCAGACTATGATGAATTATACCACTTGAGAAATTGGTCGGGGAGTGGGGTGGACCCATATGAACTACACGACTTAATACCTCAAGCGGCTAAAGGACATGCCCGAGGCATTAGGGGGTGGTTCTTAGAAAATGGAACAGAGTCGGATGCTACCAACAAAAACTGGCAGTTGTGTAGGATTTACTCAGCCGTTGCAGACTCTTTGGATCAATACTTAATACATCGAACTGATCCATCGACATATTTAGGCAGTTAGGAGTATATACTTATATGAGCAATTCACTTGGAGAGATTAACCCAGTAGGACACCTTGAGGTGTGGAAGGTTTATGAGAATGGTGAGGAGGAGTTGCACTTTTCTGATCATAATGTTATTACATCAGGAATGGGGGTAGGGTTAGCCTTACTCTTTGGTAGGACAGGCTCTGATAATATTCTAGACTATCAAATTAAATATATGCAAGTAGGAACGAGTGCTATTGCTGATTACGGAGTGTCAACTTATACTTTAGGCCAAGAAATGACACGGGCTGATTACAACACCTCCTCTTTAGCTATTTATTATGGAAAACAAATAAAAGATTCAACTGTATTTGATGAGGATATGGTTGTAATCCCCCAGCAAATGATCAGAAGGAAATCACTTAACTCGATTCAATACGTTTTAACCCTAGATACTGATACTGCTAACGATCAAACTGTAAATGAGTTAGGTCTCCTAATGAAGAATCCATTAGGAACAGAGCCACCGCAAGCTATTTTGGTTGCATATAGAATTTTCTCTGATATAACTAAGAAACGAGAGTTTTCTTTAATTTTTAAATGGACAATAAGTTTTTAATATGGGATTTAGACAAGACGATATTTATGTACAAGGTGGAGTAAATAAGATTGCTCACTTTTGGAATCCAGGAGTAGAGAAGTTCGACACTAGTTCTTTCTATAACTGGGAGCAAGACAACCTTCCTCTATATGATTTAGAAGAACGAACTTATTACCTCTGGGAGAAGGCTGGATGGCCTACCTCAGGGAACCCTCAAGTAAGTGGTGTAATATTTAGCGTATCCGCAGACGCAGTAGGAACAGATGAGTATCTAAATAACTCTAACCTTTTTCTAGATTTAAGTAGCGCAGTTGATGCCCTCCCTGATGTTATTAGGTATCCTGTAAGAATTGAGGTGGCAAATTTTGGTTACTTAGGGCAACTAGTCCTGGAGAATATCCAGTTTGCAGGAAGCGGAGCCTTGGAGATTGTAAATAGAAACTTCACTCCTTTCCAACCAGGAGGAGAGGGGGGTGTAGGAACAAACCTCAGTTCTATAGCTACGGTAAGCGTTACTGGAACCGCAGCAGGAAGTAATAATGGATATTCTAGACCTTGTATTAGTCGGGTATCTTCTGTGGATGCCTCAAATGTCCTAACAAATACTAGTGCGTTGGGGGTTAGTTCTAAGGTTATGAGCTACACAGGGCTTGAATCAAGATGGAACAATAAAGGTATTGTATTAGCTCAAGGAGTCCACAGCACAAATAACAATAATTACATGCAGAAAACTGATCAATTATCAGTGGGCATGTACCCTGCGGCTCCGCTTTTAAATCCAGCAACGGCAACGAATCAATTTGATTTTACTCCGTATGGAGATGCCAATGAAGCAGGTATCGCAAGTTACGACTTCTCTGCATGTCATAACGGGGTAACCGACTACGCTAATTACCGTAAATGGGTAGATGCAGGAGCTATCTCATGGCAAGATGAAGTTCCTGTGGTCGGTGGTTTTTATGGTAATTGGTTAGATAAAATAAAAATAACCAATTGTGGTGGTCCTCTTTACATTAGAAATTTTGCAGTAGATGGAGCTTTAGGAGACACCACTCCTACTTTACACACCACTAAGCATGGGATTAATATTAATAACTCAGAGGTAGTGTTAGAGTACTGTGCAGCCCTGAGATGCTATGAGTCGGGATTCAATCTGGTTAATAGCAATGTTATATTAAGTCGGGGAGCGTGGGCATGGAGAAACTATGCCCTGACAGGAGCCGCTGCTAGAGATGATACTGTTAACTCTGCTGGGTTTAATCTAGTAAACTCAAATATAACACTAAGCTCTGTTGCAGCCTACAGTTTCTATGGAGCAGGAGCACCTTTTGTTTCTACTAGAAATAGAAATGGTATTATTATGCACAACTCCACTATTAGGGGAGGAGATAAACGTACCAATGGAAACGATCCCCGTACTATGACCTCTTTACAGGTGTTTGAGAACAGTAAGGTAGGGATTGATATGTTAGGGTCTAAAATTGATCTTAATGGGGCGTTAGATGTTTTTATGCATCCTAACGGTATTGATGCAAACAACTCTCTTGTTGCAGTCGATGAGTTATATGTGGATAATACAGACCATATTGGAGTCCACCTAAAGAACTCTGAATTAGTTTATTCTAAGAATGCTAACTTCGATTTATCAGGAGTAGCAGCCAATGGTAACGATATAGTAGAGAAGACTATGTACCCTGCAAACCAAGTAGCTAATCCCAACATGACCGCAGCAGGGTTCTGGTCCGCGCAAAATGGATACGATGCGTGGGCAGAAGACCCTGGGATGAGCCACTTCGACACCAATGGACAACACTTAGTACTTGACAATTCCAAAGTATCACACCCTAGGTTATACCAAACATGGGGTATTAGTAGACTTAAATTTAAGAGAAATCACGGAGCCCTTACTCAAACGGACGGAAGTACATATAAAAAACTCAGTATTCCAGGGATAATGTGTTCGAATAACTCGGAGCTTAACCTAACTTACGCCAGAATGCAGACTCAATCTGATGTGGCTTTTGGACAGGGAGGAGATACTGCATACTTACCTACTGCGGGGACCGCAGGAGGTACTGCTAATGCTAACTTCGGTAGTATGCTTACTATTAAGAATAACTCTACTGTAAATTTAGTTGGAGGAGGTAGCAATAACTTTACTTTTGTTGATGGTCCTGATAATTATGTCCAGCAAATCTACAACGCTGGGGTATATGCAGATAAGAACTCTACTTTAAACGTCCAAGGTCCAACCTACATGTCTCGTTTCGGGGTGGATGTTTTAGTGAACAATAACTCTCAACTAAACATGAGCCCTCCTAAAGACGCTCAAGGGTTTATTGATACAAACCAATGGTCATTAAGTGCAGCCGCAAATCATACCAAAGTGGATCTCCATTCTTCACGCTCTTGTCTTGTAGCGACCAATAACTCAGTTATAAATATGGAAAACTTGGGAGATTACCATAGTAGTTGGCAAAAAGGGGATGCGGATCTACAAGCAGGGGACGCGAACTCTTGGTTCGCTTCGGGGTTATATACAAGTGCTAACTACAACACTGCTGAAACATCTGCATTCCATTCAGGAGGGTCGGTACAATTTTACCCCAACCCACAGTTAGCGGGAGGTAGTTATGGTTCGGATACTGTTCCTTATGACCCACCCCTCTACTTAAGGAATATGTCAGACGTACAAACCTTACCCCTCCAAACGGCTCAAACAGGGGGAGGTAGTGTGCTATCGAATGGGGTGAGTTCCTTGTCTAGAGGAGGTATGTGTGTACGGGCTCTTAAGGGGAGTCGAGTTCATGTTAAAAATGTTAATTTCCCTTGCGGGTGGTTAAACACTTCCTCCATTTATTATAATTTTGCAGGGTCAGCAGCAGATCCAAACGGTTGTGAGCAACTAAGGATCTGGAATATTGATGGAACTTCGGAATTAGATATGAGTTTTATTAGTGTTAGTAGCTCTTTCCCTCCATTAACGGGGTACACTGGTCCTTCGGCTGTTTACAATGATGCCGTTACTGGAAAGGCAGCTAGAGGCGCACCAGACGATACATACTTTACGAGTACTTTAAGTGTTCTAGATGGGTTTGGAGTGTCTGGAGAGGTAGCGAACGGAGGAGTTGGGCCACAAAACACTGGCCCCTTCCGCATCTACACTGCTCCCAAGAGGTACGCTAAGTTTTTAGTTTACAAAGATCAACTTACGGATGAAACTGGAACAATTTACCAGACCGTGGCTCAGGGGTATAACATGTCGGGTCCGTGTTCTTCTATTGATACATATCACGGAGAACTTGCGAAACCCTACTCGATGGGGCCAGGGTATGATGGTATTTATGGGGTAGGTCCTACTGCTCCGTCTGGAATTCAAGGAGATCTTACTATATCTTCCACCTCTGCTACGGCTTGGTTCGCAGAATCAAAATATGGTATGGCCCGAGATAGAAGAAATTACACATCTGCTGTGGCCTGTCTGGTTACACCAATACACCTCGCTGCAACTGATCCTCGACACGACGATATTGATGAGTGGGGCGCAGAGAACCAATCAACAGACGCTTTCCCACCCCAGGCTGAGTGGGGTACTCAATTCCCCAATGCAGCAGGTGCTGGAGCACTCAACTACTTTTATGCAAAACCATATCTGAAACATTATAAACACGCGGACTTCTTCTATTCTAAAGATTTAGTCCCTGAGGGGTATGAGACTAGGATTAGATTAGATGAGTCAGCAATGAATACTTTTGCTAATGCGAAGAATGGTACACTAGGTATTTCGGGAAGACCTAAGATATGCAGTGTTAAGATATGCACTACTACTGGAGCGGGTGAAGGTGCTGAGTCCGCAAACACTACAGCAGGGAAAGGCTTCCTTTCTGCAAGCGAATTTGATTTAGAGAAAATAGACTGATGGCTAATAACTTTTTTGATAGTAACTTCTTTTATACCTCCCCTGTAAGGAAATTTAAAGCAAATGATCCTTATTATTGGGAAGTGGATAACATCCCACTAACACAGTTAGAAGAGAACTGTAATTGGCTGAAAGATCAAGTAGATGGTTTAATTCGAGGTGGAGATGTAGGTGGAGATGATTTAGCCTTTACTGCTAATGGAGGAGGTGGGGGCACAGGGAACGGTCCTCAAGGAACTGGGGCTTCTAGAAGCAGCGCAGGAAATATAGGAAGGGGTGGGTTTAAAGACCTTCGACCCAGTGTGTTTGGCTCTACTGTTTCTGTGGAACCAGGACGATTTACTGCTAGAGTAAATGATGCTAAAACACTAGCTACGGCATTGAGTGAACCTGATCTTAATGAGCCAGAAAACTACTTAGGAGGGGGGACAAATTGGTTTACTAAAGATCCTGCCGCTGTACGGACTGCTGTTGCAAAGATTTATAGTTCTACTGCTGCTGATAGTCTTAAGCTTAACGGACTCTTTGAGCGGTTTTCACACTACCCAGTGTACGGTGTTGGACTAGGAGGTACTACTACATTAAAAGGGACCATGACCTCCGACTGGTTATCTGACAATTTAGGTTATACGGGTTTTCCCGTGAAAACCTATGAGAAGGTGTATGATATTCTTGAAAATGTATTTAATCAAACAAGAGGGAATATAGCATACACCCAATCTATCTCTAAAGAATTTGTGAAGAGGTGGAGAGGTGTTGCACGAACGGCAGTTGTAGATGTTACGGGGACGTTGGAGACATACATTCCCCAGTTTACAAGCCAAGACTACTTCTATTACGATTCCAATGGTACAAAAAATGTTTTATCAAATGTTAATCAGAGAATAGATTTAGTATTTATATACACCAAACCCGTGGATCAGGGGAGTGCTAAAGTGATAGATCGTGGAGGCATCTCCACAATATCAGAACCTAAGTTAGGGGTACTCCTGGGAGCGGGGCTAGGATTAAACTACCACAACAATGAAAGCGGTGTTTTAGCTACAATAGCAAAGAACCCTGATGGGACCTCTGAATCAGATGCAGATGGGTTTATGTTGGGTTCAAAGGCAGATAAGCTTTCCGAAGAAGGTGGCTTTGTCTTAGCTGATGGAA
>Ga0209349_1001386_pt1 | contig 12040 bp, 8 predicted proteins | sample ETNvirnome_2_130_FD_184067 | JGI IMG/M metagenome (GOLD analysis project Ga0209349, IMG submission 184067) | Marine viral communities from the Pacific Ocean - ETNP_2_130 (SPAdes) (version 2) | ecosystem: Environmental > Aquatic > Marine > Oceanic | place: Pacific Ocean | collected 2013-06-22
ACAAGGTTCTTGTTGGGTATAAGGGTGGTAGCTACCTTGAGACAGGATACGTTTATGCTCCGTATGTTCCGCTGATCGTCACACCTACGATCTTCGCGCCAGAAGACTTCACACCCCGCAAGGGCGTGATGACTCGCTACGGCAAGAAGATGGTTCGCGCTGACTTCTACGGTACCGTTACGGTTGCTGATTTGAACGTCATCTAAGCGACAATAGAAACTTCGGTTTCATGAAGGGGAGTCCGAAAGGGCTCCCCTTTTTTTGTTCGTATATTTTCCTCTTTTTTAAGTTCACAAGCATATCTAATATTAGGCCCGACACATTGCATAAGGGTGACCTCGCCACCGTGTCGGAATCATGCGAACAAAATAAAGGAGAATATTATGCCAAAGGTAACAATTAGTAATAATAAGGGATTGGTCCAATCAGCAGGGTCAGGTATCGACATACAGTCAGTCGGTGTGACCGGTCAAGCGTGGACAGATACAACATCGCTCATAGCTGTCGGGGCCAACGATGTTGAAATGACGATAACCCAACCGGGTGGTACAGTCCTCGTCGACGTGGGGTTTGTTTTAACTACGGCCATCGCCGGCAGCAGCGGCAATTCCAACTTTAAGGTTGGTACTGCTGATGACGGTGCAGAACTTGTTGCCGCAACAGCTCTTATGAGTTCTAATACTGCCGCCGCAATCGGATCAGGTATTTCCCTTTCTGGTCTCAATAGTGAAGGTGGAGCAACTCTTGCTGTCGTCGCTTCAGCAGCAATGTATACAGCTACATCAAGAACTCTTTACCTTCGTCTGGAAAACTCCGCCGCGGTGACCGCAGGCGCCGGCAAGGCATGGATCAGTTTCATGCACGCGTAGTTGATAAAAGAATAAAAAGCTAGTACATCAAAAAATGCTCTAGTCAGAAAGGCGTCCCCATGGGCGCCTTTTCTGTGTTCGCTTTTTCAGTGCCTAAAGAAAAATAAATTTAAGCTTTTAGACCAAAGCTATGCAATTAGGGCGCTCTTCTGAGCACCTTTCTTGTATTTGGAGAGAAAGTCTCGACCATTCTCCATACTTATACTGTGAGAGTTCCTGGAGAGGCCCGTGACAACATTCGCGAATACAGCTAACCCAACACCATTCGGCGTGTTTGATGAGGACACAGAGTTCCAATCAGACGCTGACAAGATGGTGACGTTTGTTAAGCGCAAGCTTGGAGATGACATTCTTTCTGTTGAGCTTACCAAAAAACAGATCTTTGCTTGCTTCGAAGAGTCTTTCTTCACGTACGGGCAAATTGTTAACGAGTATCAAGCAAGATCACAGCTTTCCACTTTTCTAGGCACATCAACCGGCAGCATGTCAGGATCTGAACAAAAGTTTCCTCACGAGACTTTGCAGTTCTTGGATAGAATGGCTGAACCTTATGCATTCGAAGCAGGCATAGGAGGAAGCTATGATACAGTGTCAGGATCAATTGAACTAATTAAAGGACAACAAGATTACGATATCTACCAGAACCTTAAGGACGAGGCTGGGGATTTTATATATTCTTCTTCCCTGAACCCTTATAGAACAAAAATGAAAATTCAGGAAGTTTTCCACTTTAATCCCCAGGCCGCGTACAGGTTTTTTGACACCACGTCAGCGATAAACTACCTTAACAATGAATTTTCTTTCGAGTCTTTTACTCCTGAGACGATCTTTTATGTATTACCTGTTTTTGAAGATATCTTGAGAGCAGGCCAGATGGATATTTCGCACAGAGTAAGAAGGTCCAACTACTCATACAAAGTCATAGGAACAAAAATAAGAATATATCCTATGCCGACCGGGGACCAGACAAATAAAAACCTGTGGTTAAGGATTGCATTTGCACCAGATCCACTTAATCCTAGCTTTAGAGATGACACCATTAGAGGCGTGTCTAATTTGTCAAATATTCCATTCGGTGACTTGACATATTCAAAAGTTAATTCCATTGGAAAGCAGTGGTCTAGACAATATACCCTTTCACTGTGCATGGAACTTCTCGGCCTAGTAAGGTCAAAATTTAAGTCAATTCCAATACCAAACGCAGACATCCAGCTCGATGGAGATAATCTCATCTCGCAGGGAAGAGAAGATAAAAAAGAACTTGTAGTTAAGCTTAGAGAAATGCTTGATTCCATGACCTATGACAAGATAGTTGAAATAAACGCTATAAAAGCCGAAAATATTCAAAAGCAACTTAGGACTGTTCCTGTTCCTAACGGTAAAGCCATTACGATGGGCTAGGAGAAGTAGTTGGGACGCTTATTCATAGGGCCAAGAGAGATAGATTTTGTAAATGATCTCACTAAGGAGCTTATTAAAGATGTAGTAGGCCAAAAGATCTATTACTATTCAATATCTCAGGCAAAAACTAAGATTAATGACCTCTATGACGAGGCTCCTGAGAAAATATTTGAAACTCCTCTAGAGATTGATTGTCTTGTCAACTACTTGGAACCGACGTTTAAGACGAACATATACGGACCTGAGAAAACACAGAATCTTGAAGCTTACATTCAAAAAAGAGATTTGATTGACAAGACGATTGAAATAGAAGTGGGTGACTTCTTCACTTATGGTACAGTTATTTTTGAAATACTATCTGTTACGACTACTAAGGAAATATTTGGCCAAATTGAGCACAGCGACGGAATTAAGATACTTGGCAAGCAATCCCGTAAGCAGGTATTCTTTACTAAAGTTCTTGGTCCGACTAACGAGCAGTACACCGATCCAGATGCAGTACAGAAAACTTTTGTCCAACAGAGGGGATTTCCAGAGAATCAAGAGGGCCCTACAGGTGATATTCGCTCTCTCCAAGAAAAAGGTGTGCTCACTAAGCCGATATCAGGGCCGCAGCAAGTTTCTCCTCGAGGTGATCCTGAGGGCGCCGGTTCCGCTTTTTATGATGAAGAGTAAATAGATGTCAACAAGAGATTCAATCAAAAATCCCAACTTAAATCCTGCTTCTGTGCAGGATAGAATAAAGTCTGGGCTCGAAGGTCAGAATATACCTGATGATTTTTATCTTCCTTCCTGCGGGCTTGAAGATATAGATCGTGCTTTATTTGATCTCTTTGACAAAGAACTAGAATTTTCAGTAGAGCAGAAGGGTGCTTCAAGAAAAGTTCCTGTAATTTTTGCAACCGGGGAACGCTTCGCACTTATAAAGCGCAACGAACCCCTTCGAGATGAAAATGAAGCACTAATACTTCCCTTGATATCAATTCGAAGAACTTCTATTGACCAATCTGCAGGATCCGAGAGACTCGCTGACACTGGTGATCTAGTAATTAAAAGAAGGCTTAGCTCAAGAGATCCCATATACCAGAACCTTATCAACCCGCAGAATCTTCTTCATCAACATAATGTAACCTCTGAAAATAATAATGCTAATGCCGCAGACCCGCGGTCTGCAAAACCAGGACGCGTCACTTCGCGCAGGCTTCCAGTAAAAACTCATTCTGGAGGTCCAGTCCTTTCTAACAACCTGGATTCTCACCATATATACGAAATCATTACGATACCTTTTCCGCATTTCATAACAGTTACTTATGAGATTACGTTTTGGACGTCTTACACTATGCACATGAACCGAATGATAGAGAAGTTTGTCAGTGCGTATACTGGAAATAGAAATCAATTTAAGATTGAGTCTGATAAAGGCTATTGGTTCGTAGCATATCCCAATAACTCCGTGACAAACCAAGATAATTTTGACGACATGACAGCTGAGGAAAGAATTGTAAGGTACACTTTCAATATGGAGGTTCCAGCGTACCTTGTAGCGCCAGAAGGTGAAGGTAATATGAGGCCATTCAGAAAATTTGTATCTGCTCCTGATATTTCATTTGAAGTCTTCACAGCAAATGCTCCGATAGTTCATCATCCTCCTGGATTACCCGATCCCACTGGTGATATAGATAAATTTATCCTAAATGATGTAAACGAAATTAATGCCGCCGGCGACATCATTGAAAGCGAAAGAATGCGCTACTTAAAAGCAGCAAACAGGATTGTCAATCCCTTTACGGGTGATAGCAAAGTCGAGTATTTAAAAGTTCTTACGAAAAATCAGCGACAGGGTGAGACAGTTATAAGCGCACGAATCGTTACTAAGGTTGAAGACCTTTAAGATATTTGGGTTCACCACAAATATATAGTATTGTACCCCCGAGCCAGTAGGAGACTGTCCATATGGCTGAGCAGACATTCCGATCTCCAGGTTTCTTTGAGCAAGAGATCGATTTAACACAGCGAGTTCAAGGCCCAATCGGGACACCTGCAGGCGTTATTGGCACTGCCGCTAGCGGCCCTGCCTTTGTTCCGATAACTGTAGGGTCCTTTGCAGATTTTACCACTAAGTTTGGAAATCTTGATTCCAAGCGCTTTGGCCCATACGCAGTAAACGAGTTCCTGAAAAACAGGGATGCCGTAACCTATATTCGAGTTCTGGGCGCAGGATCAAACGACACTGTGGAAGATATCAATATCACTCAAAACCAAGGCACGGTAAAAAATGCAGGTTTTAAGATAACCCCCATTACAACTGATCCGTTGCAGTCTTTATCGACTGTTCACATAATTGGCGCTCAACACTATGTGTCTTCATCTGAACAGTATGGGTTTCCTATCTTTACACACAATGATTCTTTTGGAACGACGGGATATGTGAACCTGGTAAGAGGCGTTATCTTTACAACTACCGATTCACAAGTCGGCGTTTTGAGCGGCACCTTCTTTGGTTCTAGCCTGGGCGCAAAACTCTCAGAGGAAGGTGGAGACAATTTAGCTGCACTAGGTACTTCTGGAGACATGAAAGATAAGTTTAAGCTTTTCATATCTTCGTCGGACACGGCATTTGCAACGACTGATGGACAAGCAGGCGTTAAGATACTAACAGCATCTTTGAATCCCAGAGACAAAGATTATATTAGAAACATCTTAAATACAGATCCAGAGCAGTTTGCAACTCAAAAGCACTTGCTTTATGCAGCATTCGATGTTGAAACAGAGCTAGCTGCTCCATCTGGCGGACCGGTATCAGGTACAAATGGACCAGCCGTCGCAATGATGTCAGGATCAGCGGTTATCTCAAGCAACAATGAGGCTGGTGAAAACTTTCTTACTGCCTTTGGGCGTTTTGATACTCGATACAACACACCACGAACAACCCAGTTTATTTCCCAGCCGTTCGGAAAGGTTGAGCACGGGCTTTTCCATTTTGAGCTATTGGATGACGGAACATATGGCACAGGAAGGTTCAAAGTTTCCATTGTCAATGTCCGCGGATCTTTGGACGAAAATAACCCATACGGAACTTTCGCAGTCCAGATCAGAGAGTATGACGATACCGATAAGTCACCCAAGGTTTTAGAGGAATATCCGCAATGCGATCTAAATCCAAATTCTGAAAACTTTGTTGGAAGAAAAATTGGTGATAAAAAAGCCTTCTTTAACTTCGACTCCGAGCGCGAAGAAGAAAGAGGATTGCAGGTATCTGGAAAATACGCTAACATGTCGAATATCGTTCGAGTTGTCCTCGGTGATGCTGTTCAGAACAATGAGGTTCCTCGAGAAGCACTCCCGTTTGGATTTAAGGGCCTTCCGGTACTTAAGACTAACGACAACCTTGACGATTTCTCGGATCTTTCGATGGGCACAGGACGCCTCGCCGTGCACGGCAACGATTTATTGGTTGATTCTCCAGTAACCGCATCAATCTTGCCACCAGTTCCCTACACCTTCAAGGTAACAAACGGAGCAGTTTCAGACGGATCCGCTGTTTTTGTCGGCCTGCCGGGATCTGAAGAATCTGTTGACAGAAGAATATACTGGGGTGCAAAAACTACCCTTCTCGCACCTGATAAATCAATACAAGACGCAGGCCTCACTAATGCTATCAATAACGCAGCGCTTAAGTCTAACGCGGGATCCACTGTAAATCAGGGCCTAGTCGACCAGGCTAAGTTCTTGGGAATCCTCCAGATGGATGTTCTCGTCACAGGTACGCAGTACATTCCAGCAAAAGTCAATGATAGAAAAGCTTTCAACAATAATAAGTTTACTCTTTCAAGAGTTGCTCTATCGAGACAGGCCGGCCTTTCAGATACAGGCGTTTTCCTCGATACTGAAATCACTGGAACTATAGATTCCAACATGCTGGAAGCAGCTTACATTAGAGATGCCTTGGTTGACCCAAGTCAATACACAGTGTCAGATGGCACACGCCTTAATAGAATTACCTTTGCAACGCTCTTGAATCAGACATCATCAATAACTTTTAATAAGTTTACTGATTATGCTAAGTTTACGAATGTTTTCTACGGCGGTTTCGATGGTGTCAATATTCTTGATAAGAATGCTGCTAGACTTAACGACAAAGGATCTTCACTGGAAACAGGTGGCGGAGCAAATTCTTCCTTTGCATCTCCAGGCATGGCTTCTAACATGGCAGGCGCCGGCAAGGATAACAATGCTATTAGGTCTTATAGGGCAGCCATTGACACAATGACGGATAAGTTTGCTTCAAATGTAAACGTTCTTGCCATTCCTGGCATTAGAGAATCATTCGTTACTGACCACGCTATTGACCGAGTTAAAGACTTTGGACAAGCACTTTATCTGATGGATATAGCGCAGCTTGACAGTGACAATGCAAGATTATTTGATGATTCTACTGGTCGTCCTAGCGTTGATAAGACCATCGCGGACTTCGAGGGCAGAACATTAGATTCCAGTACTGCTGCAGTTTATTTCCCGAACGTTGTGATCAAAGATGATAGGACAGGTGCTAATGTTGAAGTACCGTCTTCTGTCGCTGCTCTAGCAGCCTTAGGATTCAACGATAGAGTCTCCTTCCCCTGGTTTGCTCCAGCAGGATTCAATAGAGGCTCGCTCGATTTCGTCGAAAACGTAGGCGTACGCCTTTCAGCAGCAGATCGAGATGCTCTTTATGATGCACGCATTAACCCAATAGCAACATTCCCACAACAGGGATTCGTGATCTTTGGACAAAAAACTCTGCAACTAGCAAAATCTGCTCTTGATCGAGTTAACGTGAGAAGAATGCTTCTGGAGATTAAGCGAATAGTAGGACAGGTCGCAAACAGCTACTTGTTCGAACAAAATACACCCGCGCTTAGGGCTAAATTTGTTTCACAAGTTTCGCCTCTACTTGCAGTGGTCCAAGCGCAAAGTGGCATTGAACAGTTCAAGGTTGTAATGGATGAATCTAACAATACCCCTGAAGACATTGAATCAAATAAATTAAATGGAAGAATCGTTATCGTTCCCACGCGAAGCATCGAATTTATATCGATTGACTTTATCATAACAAATGAAGGCGTGAGCTTCACAGGATAGATAGATAATGATGATGATATGGAGACTTAAGTAATGGCCGAACGCACTTTTAAAAGTCCGGGCGTAAGAGCTTTTGAGATCGACAGATCGGGTCCGACGCCTACAGGCCCGTCCGGTGTGCCAGCAGGAGTTATAGGAACAGCACAAGAAGGCTCCGCCTTTGTGCCTGTTACCGTTTCTAATTTCTCTGAGTTTGAGTCAAAATTTGGCTTTTTGCGCGGAGATCAGTTTGGTCCCATAGCGGCTCAAGAATGGTTGAGAAATTCTGGAGCGCTGACGTATGTCAGAGTTTTAGGCGCAGGTAACGCTAAAAGAAGATCAACTTCTGATGGCACAGTTACAAATGCAGGTTTTGTCGTAGGCGCAGAGCTCCCCTTGGGATCCGGTTTGATCGGCGCTAACTCAAGCGCTAACGAAAACGGCGCCTTGGGAAGAACGTACTTCTTGGGCTGCTACATGTCAGAATCTGCAGGATCAACCGTATTCTCAGATGCTGGCATTCAAGTTTCAGGTGAAAACTTGGCGGCACCTATACTTCGAGGTGTCGTTATGGCGCCATCTGGAGTCATCCTTAGGGTTTCCTGCTCAAATGCTCCCGGGGGCATTACCAATGTTCCGGCTGCAACTGATATATCTTCAGCAACAATCGGAGCCATAACTGGAACGATTAACTTTGTCAATGGATCACCTAAGTTTACCATGCTTTTGGTAGGACACAAAGGATCTAACTATCCTCGTGTTCTAACAGCTTCCTTCAATCCAAGTGACAAGGATTACTTTGCAAATACTTTCAATAGAGATTCACAAAAAATAGAAGACCACGGTCACGTTCTTTATACACATTACGATGTATATCCAGAATTGGCGGTTGTAACAGGATCGGGCATCACCGCTTCGGGTTCCAATATGGTCGACGGCGCCCCATCTCCTGCAGCACCTTATACGGGTTCCTCTGATGCAGTATTCATCACTACGGGTACGCAAGCTAGAAACAGCGGTGGCACAGCTTCACCCAACTACGAAGGATTCAGCGAAAGGTATAGGCACGCAAGAACGCCTTTCATGATATCACAAAAGTTTGGTGGAACAGCAAAAGATCTCTTCAGAGTTCACATGCTAAGCGATGGTGTTTCAAAGGGCAAATCTTCAGACTCCGTGGGATCAAATACGAAATACAAGGTCTCGATTGAAAACATAGGAAAATCATCTGATCCCCTTGATACGTTCGGAACTTTCGATCTTGTAGTTAGAGACTTTTATGACAATGATGAAAATACATTTGTCTACGAAGCTCATAGGGGCCTCAATCTAGATCCTACATCTACAAATTACATCGCTAGAAGAATCGGTGATGTTAATACATTTTACGATTTCGACCAAGCTGCAGGTTCACAAAAACTGGTCATCGACGGGAAGTATCCCAATGTTTCCGCTAGAATCAGAGTGGAGATGACAGTTGACGTGGATAACGCTGACATAGATAACGCAGCCCTACCACTCGGATTCAGAGGTCTTGATCACCTCGTGACGTCAGGATCAGAAGGTTTAGCAGCTATAGCAGATACTGTTTCCGCCGGCGCCGCCGAGGGCGTGCAAAGAAATCCGAACGTTGTTCTCAAATCAGTCGTTCAACCTCCGGTTCCCTTGCGAGAAAGCATTGCTATGGGCCTCTCACCCAAGCAGGTTCCCAATAAGTCGCTTTACTGGGGCGTTCAGCTAGGAAGAAAAACTCTTCTGAATGAACCTAACAAGAGCAGCGTCGTTGATGGCACTGTACCAGGTTTCACAAAGTTCTTCCCAGATTATGCAGTTTCCAACTTAAACGCTATCACAGGATCTAATGCAGGTCAATCTGATGAGAACGGATTCAAGCTAGATTGCGACACATTCAATAACAATGTGTTTACTTTGGAAAATGTTAAGGTTGGAACAGGGTCTAACGGTCTTGCGATCACAACTGACGCCGCGCTGGTCAACAGCTGGTCTTATGTTAGAGATGGCAATATATCCACAAATGCTGCTGCAAAGACACGCAGATTTAGTGTTAACGACACATCTAGCCCATCTGTAAGAAGGCTTTCTAAGTTCACAACAGTCTTCCAGCAGGGTTTTGATGGTGTAGATGTCTTCAATGCAGATTCTGCAGTGCTCAACAATAAATCAGCCAAAGGCGAAATGGATGACTCCAATCGAGGCGGAGTGAATGGTTCTACTGTTGCCGCTTACAAGAAAGCCATCACAGTGATGGGTGAAAAGGCAGATGTAGATATTCAGCTTCTGACAATCCCGGGTATAAGACAAGCTACCATAACAAACGATGCCATCTCAACAGTAGAAAACAGATTTGACGCACTCTACTTGATGGACATTGAGGAACGAGATACTGTAAACACTGTTGTAACGTCATCAGTCCAAAGCATAAGCGTTTCAAATACCGTGTCATCATTCAGCGATAGAGCACTTGATAGTTCTTTCGCTTCAGCCTATTTCCCAGATGTTAATATGAGCGTCCAGGTGAAAACTCTGAACACAGCTACAAAGACTGTCACCGCGAATGATGCAACAGTCCGGGTTCCGCCTTCAGTTGCCGTACTTGGAGCTTTCTCCTTCAACGATGCTGTAGCGTTCCCGTGGTTTGCTCCTGCTGGATTTGCTCGAGGATCCATGAATGCACAATCAGTTTCAGTGAGATTGAATGAGGATAACCTTGATGATCTCTACGACAAGGACGTCAATCCTATTGTAACCTTCCCGAATAGCGCAGGTCCAATCGTCTTCGGCCAGAAGACACTCCAAGCGGCGGCCTCTGCGCTAGACAGAGTCAATGTACGTAGGTTGTTGATCGATGTTCGTCGTTCAGTCAAGCAAGTTGCTCAGCAGCTCATCTTTGAGCCCAACAGAGAAGCAACCCTGCAAAGATTTACAGCGCTGGTAACTCCGATCATGAAGAGAGTTCAGCAGAATCAGGGCATTGATCGCTTTAAGGTGATTATCGATTCTAGTACGACAACTCAGGCAGATATTGAAAATAATACGGTCAGGGGCAAGATTTTCTTGCAGCCCACAAGAACTGCAGAGTTCATTTCCCTAGACTTCGTGGTAACAAATTCAGGAGTGAGCGGACTTTAGAGGTAATTTTTCTCAGACGAGCATATTTATATCGTGACACTTTAGGAGAATGTGATGGCTGAGACCCTTTCCGTTGCTGAGATGCTACCAAATAAGTTTGAACCGAAACGCCAGTTTAGGTGGGTATTTGCTATCGAAGGTATCGATGCATTCTTAATGAAGACTGCAGCTCGTCCCACTATCTCGTCGGAGACGGTGACCCTTCCTTTCATTAATCATACGCGTTACCTCGCCGGCCGCACAACCTTTGGCGACATGTCAGTAACACTCTACGATCCTATTGCACCTTCTGGTGCTCAGCAGGTCATGGAGTGGGTGCGTACTCACTTTGAGTCAGTCTCGGGACGCGCTGGTTATGCTGACTTTTATAAGCGTGACTGCCAGATCAAGATGCTAGATCCGATCGGAACGGTTGTTGAGCTCTGGGATGTGAAGGGTGCTTTCCTGACAAATGCATCCTATGGCGAGTTAAACTATGATTCCAATGACGCTTCTGAGATTTCACTCACTATGCGCTTTGATAACTGCGTTCTCCAGTACTAAAAGCTGATATTTAAAATCCCAACAGTTTAACAGGCAGCGAGCCTGTAATACAATCATGTAGTAATAAGGAGATAGCATGTCTAGAAATGATGTATTCCATGCTGCTGGAGATCACGACCCTCGTCTCAAGGAAACACACGTCCAGGCCCAGCAAGATCTGGGTTTTGATATTCCAGTTGAGACAGTTCCTCTACCCTCTCTAGGAAAAGCATACCCAGAAGATCATCCGCTTCATATGAAGCAGTTTGTTGAAATTCGTGCCATGACAGCACGAGAAGAAGATATCTTGACCTCAAGAGCGCTTATTAAGCAAGGCACTCTTATCACTAATCTCATCAAGTCTTGCCTCATTGATAAGACGATCGACCCCAGAACTCTTCTCTCAGGAGATCGAAATGCGCTATTGGTCGCGATTCGTGTAACTGGGTACGGATCTGACTACAATGTAAATGTCAATTGCCCACTGTGCGACACCGCGGCCGTTCACACTTGTTCTCTGTCTGCGCTTCCTATCGACCAGCTTAAGCAAGAGCCTGTCCAGGCAGGGTCGAACGAATTTGAGGTTGTTCTCCCAGTGTCAGGTAAGCGCGCCACTGTAAGTTTCCCAACAGGAGCCGATGAAGAAGAAGCATCTCAAATAGCAGAGAGAAGGAAGAAGCAAGGTCTCTTAACTGAAAATCTTGTGACTGAAAGGCTCTTTAGATCTATCGTGTCGATCGAGGGCAACTCTGACAAATCCTTCATCAATAAGTTTGTTAGAAATATGCCCGCTAGAGATTCTTTGACTATTAGAAAGTTTCTAGATAATGAAGAACCTAGCGTGTCGATGAAGACTCATTTTGTCTGTGATCTTTGCAATCATGATAAGGAGATGCCCCTTCCCATGGGGGCAACGTTTTTTTGGCCTTCAACCCTCTGATAGAGAGAATTTTCTAGAGTCTACATTCCTGCTTATGTACTACGGTGGTTTTACCTAC
>Ga0209349_1001389_pt1 | contig 12010 bp, 2 predicted proteins | sample ETNvirnome_2_130_FD_184067 | JGI IMG/M metagenome (GOLD analysis project Ga0209349, IMG submission 184067) | Marine viral communities from the Pacific Ocean - ETNP_2_130 (SPAdes) (version 2) | ecosystem: Environmental > Aquatic > Marine > Oceanic | place: Pacific Ocean | collected 2013-06-22
CAGCGTCAGGGGCGTGAAATCCGTAGACTATATCCTCTAATACCTTCTCCCCTAAGGGACTAAGAGAAGCGTCCATACCTATGCTACCATCTCTTACTTGTGCTGCCACCAAAGGGTCTTTAACGAATCTTAAAGCGTCAGCTCTACTCATCTCTTTAGTTGAGCCATCTTCTAAGGTAAATAGCACAGATATATGGCTGTCTAACATTTTGAATTTAGCCTCTGATATAGATTTAGCTGCGTAAGGTATTGAGTGCATACCACCACCCATAATAGCCCCGATAAGGGCTGCGTCAGATAATCTTACCGCTATATCCTCTATACCTGTATACTCTTCAGTACCAGTAAATATATTAGTAAGGGAGTTAGACAACTCTGTTAACCCCTCAGAGGTTCCTTCTTGCCACAGGCTTTTACCGAACCCTTTTACGAATTTATCAGCAAGCTCAGGAGCAGTTACCTTTCCAAGTTTTAACACTCCCCTACCAGCATTTATAATACCTAGGGTGGCTCTTTCAAAAAAAGCTTCAGCACCACCAGTTAAGGCAGCGTTAAGTAAAAGCATCCCATCTGATATATCAAGCTCACCCTTTAATCTCCTTTGTTTAAGATCAAGAGATTGAGTACCAGCAGTAGTAAGCCCTACCGCACCAAGGGTTATTTTTTGAGCAGCCTTTTCTCCGAATTTTCTAACCAAAGCAGGAGAAGATGCTATCATACCCACTATTAAAGGTGCACTTTCGGCTAAACTATTTGATGTCTGAGCAAATGCGTTTCCATAATGACCCTTTATAAGAGACTCTGTTATAGTGTCTTCGTAGTAGAGTCTTTTTTTCTCTCTAACCTTATCAATGTGTTTCTTTACAGCACCAGCAGCAAGACCACCTCTATTCATATATAATGACGTATGGTATTGGCTTGGTCCGTCACCAATACCAACAGCTTGCATAGCCATTCGAGGTATAGTCTCTAAAGCGTCCATACCTACAGCAGCGAGACCTTCAACTATTTCCAAAGGACCAGCCACAAACATATCTAAAGTACCAGTGTAAAGTGATTCCATGACATCGCCAAATTGACCTCCAGATTCTACCTGTCTTTGAGCAAGCTCTTGCAGGTAATCTAAAACCTCAATATCGTTAGCGTTATCTATGGTTAGGTTGACCTTACCATCTTGAAGGTCATCTATGAAATCTTGATCGTATAATTTTTTCTCTAAAGCCTTAACGCTAAGTCTCTCACCGTCAAGGTCTATATAGTCTGTAGGTATATATCCTAGGTCTACGTTTTCTTTCTCATACTGCTCCCCTCTTTCTTCTGGGGGGTAATTCTCAACAATTTGCTCGTATTTAGCGTTATGGTATTGGCTATCAGCAGTAAATACTTTTTCTTCCCTCTCCCATCTAGAGGTTTTAATGGATTGTAGCTCAGATTCAAGATCTATCTTTTCTGTAGGTTCTAAGCTTTTTTGGAATATGTTTTCTGTTTTAGCCCAGGGGTTTACATTCCTGCCTGGCTTAAAATCACCTGAGGCAAGTTTATTTTCTACCTCTTCCTCTCGTTTTTTTGAAGCCTCTATTTGGTCCATATCTAAACCATGAGCCTCGTAGAAAGGTCTCTTCTCTTCTTGTTTTCTAAAAGAATCTTGTTCTTCTTCAGGTAGGTCTTTAAACCCAGAGAATCTTTCCTCTAAGCTATCTTGAGATAGTTGTGCCAAAGAAGGCTGACCACCTTCCGATACTGACGCAATATCCTGTGTATCCTCTGGAGAGACTGCACTTTGTAACGCTGAAGAATCTTTTTTTTTTAACCCTAACAACTCTTTGTACTCATCTTCTGTACCATTGTACCCAGACTGAGTAAACAAACCATAAGAGTCTGCAAAAGCCTCAGCATTATCAGATAATAAAGTTTGAAACTCGTTTACATCTCCGTTATATCCTGTATTCGTAAACAGGTTGTGTGCGTCTTTTAAAGCTTCCTCGTTCATATTTCTTTGTTATATTTTGCTCCAACTCCTTCAGTCTCTTGTTGTGTAACGTCTCCCTCTCCTTCCCCTTTAGGGTTAGAAAGCATGAAAAGGTCTCTAGCTGTAGATGCTTTTTTGAATTGTTCAGCAGCAATAGCACTAAAATTATCCATAGGAACTAAAACCTTTATTTCACCAACTTCTGCTAACCCTACTGAAATATTGCCAGACGTTAAGCCAACAGCATATACTTCTGCCTCTCTTGTTCCTCCTTGTCCGTTAGTATAGGTATTAAAAGCTTTCGCCATATTTGAACGAAGCTTCCCTTGCCCCTCAAGTAAATCTTCAGGGTTTATGTTTATAGTGAATCTTTTGACTCCACTATACGCCCCAGCTTTTAATTTAACATCTCCAAATCTCTCTTTACGGAAATCCTGCGAGACACTTAAATAAGATTTTTTATCTTTATACCACGTTTTAGTCTTGTCTTTCTTCTCTTCCTGAGTAGGTTTAGCTCTCTGTATTAATTCACGCTTCAAACCTTTAGTATCTCTATCGTAAACCTTACCACCAAGCCAGTTAATATAATCATGGTGAAGTTCTTGGTCAAAAGCTTCAGAGCCAGGTATAAATCTAGCCAACTCACTTTCCTTGATAGAATCAACATTAACATTGCCTTCAACCTCAAGAAGGTAAGCTTCAATTCCAGTATAGGAGTGACCACCTATTTCAAATGTTTCTCCAGAGGTATATGTCTTCTCAGCTTGAGTAGACTTGAAATCGTTAGTCGAAGCGTTTATTGTGTGGAGGTCCTTAAAATACTCTACGAAAGACTCTTTAGATCCAGCTTTAGGTTTCAGACCAACATACGTATTACCATCTTTTTCAGATAAGTAATCTCCAGTCTGTTCAGCAAACCAAGTTTTATAAGCAGGAGTTGTATCTTCCTTCCTTATCTGCCCATCAAAATCATCTTTGAAAGATGCTGACCTAGCATTAAAATCAAAAGTACCACTCTCTATCTCGCCAATTATAGCGTCATAGTTTGAATCTACTATACGAGTTCCATCCTCGTTTTTATTATATCTAAGGGTGTTAGAGACTTCGTTTAAAGGGTTGTAAAGTTGCATCTTAGTGTCAACCTGTGAAGCGTATTGTGCAAGCGATGTGATGTTAGATCGCATATCCTGAATCTGAGTCTGTACATCAAGACTATCGCTGTCCCAATTCTCTCCAGAGAACTTATTTAATTCTTCAACCTTCTTAGTTAAAGCAGATCTTAGTCTAGGATCTTGTATAGACGAAAGGTCATAAGAAGATTGAGACTTTTTAAACCCCTCTTGTCTTTGTGCTTTTCTTTTATCAGCAGCACCCTGCTTTTGAATCTCAAGCTGCTCCTGCTGCATGGCAAGTTGCTGCCTAGCATTCTCTTCATCTAATAGCTTTCTATTATTCTTAAGAACAGTACCTGTGAAAAATAAACCCTCTCCAGCCATGTCTTAGTATTTTGTTTTCATGTAAGCCCCAACTCGTGCTTTAACCCTTTCAAGGTATCCACCACCTTTTAGCTTAGGTGCTTCTTCTTTTAATTTTGTAGTGTATTCTTTCCCTCTAAAGCTGAAAGTATCTTTACCTGCAGCACGAGCTCCAGAGAAAGCGTCATCAAACTCAGCCTTACGTATTCTTTCTAACCTTTTATTTTGGTAAGCTCTACTCTCCGCAGGATCATAGACATCAGTCTTAGTAGTACTATCAGCAACTTTCTTCACCTTACCACCATCTTGAGCTTCGTCATCTTCACCCTCTATAGTGTTCTCGTCATACTTAGCTACCAAGTCTTCCATCAACTTAAACGCAGCATCCTTATCTCCTTCCTGTAGTGCAGCTCTTACAGCCTCTACATCGTCAGGGGGAAGTATAAGCTCTCCACCTGTAGCCTCACCAATCTTTTCACCATCCTGAACTAAATCAATCTTATTAGTATCGTGGTCAAACTCATCAGGAGTAACACCACCCTCTTCTGCGTCAATAGTTGCTCCTTTCTCTGCCATAGCTCCAACACCACTAGCAACATCTTCTAACCCTCCAAAAATATTCTGCTCTGCTGCTGCTTTCTGTCCTCTAATTCCTTTAAGTTCTTCTCCTGCTACAGCTAATCTTTGCTGCTCTACAGCCCTTTGTTCGGTCCCTAGTTTTCCCATAGCTGCTGCTCTTGCATCCTGCTGCATCCCTAAAAGTGCTGTTCTTTGCTTTGAAGCTTGACCCTCAAGGGCTTGCACACCAGCTAAGACGTTTCTAGGGTCTTTAGATAAAGCACCCATAGCAGACGCTCTATCTGAAGCTTGCTGTTGCTGTAAGTTTTCTACATACTCTTGAGATATAGGCTCATCTGCCATTTTTTGAGTGGCTGAACTAACACTCATCTTTAGCCTATCCTTGTCAAAAGCTTTTTCCGCTTTTTTAGCTTTACGAGCCTGAATACCACCATATATAGCTTTTCCTAAGCCAAGAGCAGCAGTAGCCATCCCTACAAAAGCCTTGGGAGCTTTTTTATTCTTTTTATATTTTGGATAAGTTTTAATTTTCATAACTGTGATTTTTACAAATGTACTAATTTTTTTTCTATTATCTGTTGCTTAACTCGCTCTTATCTACATCTACACTAGCAGAGTATAGGTTAAATTTGTATTTAGATAGCTCCGTACCTATATTCGCATTAGAGGTTGAAAGCTCTGTCATCATATAACTACCCTTCATCTTCTCTCCCTCTACTTTACCATTCTTAGTTAAAAATAGGTATAAGCCTTCATTACCATTGCTTAACTCATTTATAATCCTAGAATTTTGTCTTCCAGACCTATGATCTTTTATTGGATAAAAAGAAATACTACCGTCTTCAGACACAAAAGGATAACCAAGCACTAAAGTCTCTCCACTTCCAATATATTGAGCGTGTAACATATACTCTAAAGGAATAACCGTACTAGCCGATGGAGCTGAAGGTGGAGATGTGCAAACAAACATATCTCCTGGCTGATTGCGATCTACAATCATAGATCTATAAGCTAAAGGATCAACTTCATCAATATTGAAGTGTGCATCAACATGAGAATGATACATATATGACGCTCCTAGAATTAGATTCATAGATGTACTACTGCCCCCAACCTTAACAGCGTGATTAACTGGAACCTTTTGAAGGTTACTGTCAGTAATTCTATAATAGAGTCCATGATTAATTATTTTCTTTGCGTCTGTACGTCCAACACCTATCATTTCAGAACCATCCCCTTTAGGTGAGGAATTCAAACCATAACTACCAAACCTGTCTATGCCTGGAACGAAAGGTATTTGCGAGTATTGAACTCCTTCTCTCGTTTTATAATCAATAACCTCCATGTAGGATTTATCAAAATTAACCTTACAATGAGTATTAAGTTTTAATAAATTATTTGATAACACCTCTCGTACAACTCTTATTACGGAAGTGTATGTATTATTGTAATAACCCCAAATTTTTACAACATCTCCTTTTTTAGTGTCTTCATAGAATCTTGTATTTACACCTGATATTGTATTATTTGAATAAGCACCATTAATTATAACTCCACCAACTCTTCTGTATCCAATAGAAGTAGATATACTTGAGTTATACCCATCAGCATTTGCAGGACCTCTAGCGGTTTGACCTATATTAGTTTGCATAGAGGTAAACAATTTAGTATCACTCTCTAGAGATATAGCATTGTAAGTCTTAACAGACGAGGGCTCTACATTAAATGGAAACTCTATTTTAGACTGACTTTGAATACCATAATGATTATTGTATATCACAGGATACATACTTACTCCTTTCTTTTCATAAATATCCTGATAACTCCTATCAGTCATATTATGCTTCCATAAATAACCATTTTGGAATCCTATAAATTGATTACCTATTTTAGAGTAAAACTCTGGATAAAAACTATAAAATGAAGTCCACCTATTAGTGCTTTCACTAAACGCTAACGTCTTAGCCCAAAAAACCTTTCTTGGTTTTAAATTTAAAGTATTAGCAGCCAATTTATCAAAAGATTTTGACTCGTTATCCCAGTTACCGCTATCTCTTTCGTAGACAGCAGGAAGAGTAATTACATATTCGTCATACTTGGCATCATACCCAGCGACAATATTAAATATTTGATTTGGCTGAGACTCAGGGTCATATATAACATACATTTCCCCAATATCTCTGAAATAATCTTTCATACCAGCATCAGATATAGGTGTAAGACCATCAGTCGATAACCTTAATATAGACCCTCTTTTAATGTCCATAAAATATAACCTGTTACCATACTTAACTATACTCTCTGGTTGTAAACAGCAGCCATACTCTCCAGCATATAGGGTGACATAATTAGCTATAACATTTGTAGATAAGGATACTAAACCTTCTGCAGACGCTGTATTTAAAATATCTTTTCCAACCAAAACTCTACCCACTTTGTTTTCATGGAATATAAGTAAATCATCATCTAGATTCTTTAAAGCCTGAATAGAGCCAAAATCCTTATTGTAATCAAAGTAAGGGCTGTTAGCTAGATTAAATGATGATAACCCATTTATAGACCCAGTACTAGAGTAAGGCTCTGAATAGTATACAGAGGCTTCTAATCGCCTTTCTGCAGCGTTATTATTAATAACATTAATCCTACCTATACTGTAGTGGTTTGTTCTATGGAAATCGTTAAGATAATAATCTTCAGGGAAGAATGTATCCGAATCACTACCATTGTTAGTAACAGCCATATTTCTTGGCTTGAAGTATATATCTCCACTACTTATTTGCACCCTAGCAGGTTGATGTGAAATCTCAACTCCAACCTTATCATTAAATGTAAATTCCCCAGACTGGTTAGCGTCTCCAGAGTGGTATCCATTTTTAATAGGAATTTTTTCTCCAACCTCGTAGTAAACCAAGAAGTCTTCATCAATATTTTTCTTAGGTCTATATATTTCTACCACTAATTTTTCGTATCCTGTTCCATCCTCACCACCTGATAAGCCAGCGTGAGATATATCAACAGTTGAAGTTGCACCAAGATCGCCAGAAATTACCTTTACAGTAGTATTTTTAGGGTCGTTTATTCTAAGGAAATATCCGTTCTCATTTATAGCATCATCAGCACCTTCAGAATAAAGCTCAACTCCTGCGATTTCTAAATCTACATACTCAGCGTACTTTCTTCTACCAGTCCCTGGGTCGTAGCTAATAAACCTAACCCTATCGCCAGGAGCAAAAATATAATCTATTTGAGAGTTGTTAGCTTGATTGTAGCTCCAGTTTTCTCCCTTCAACGATTGAAGACTAAGATATATCTGTTCATCATTACTAGTCCCAGGAACAGCATCAACAACAGTCATTTGTATGAAATCGTCTACGGTTGTATTTCCTGTATAATATACTTGATAATTAGTAGCCCATTCTGGCGGTCTATTATATATATCAAGAACAACGCTAGAAGAGGTTCCTAAGTCAGGACCACCTGGCTCAGAATAAAACTTATTATAGCATCTAGTACCGCTAAATCTTTGGGTAGTTGTCTCCTTACCGTTGACTATCTCTTGCCCTACTGCACCATAATCTGGGGATACATTAACGAAAGAACACCTGTTAGTTTCGTCAAAGTATGCTATACCAAAGTTGTGATAAGCCCCTGTTTTAAACGATCCTAAACCTACCGTACCAGAGATAAATTTACCTGCAATAGTAGCGTGGCTTGGTCTAAATTGTGCGTTATGAATTCCGTTAGTATGACCGTTACCGTTTGCTGTAGCAGAAATCATTGTTATCTTTATAATACCAGCATTCCCTTCTACAGTAGCAGTAATTTGTTCCTTATTAGTGAGGTATCTAGGGAATCCTGAAACCTTATTACAGCCACCCTCAAAATCTCCAGAATTAATTCTGTTGACAATATACGATGCTAACTCAGAGTTACTAGAAATCCCAGTTATATTCCACCTTCCAGAGAAGTTACCAGCCCTTCTTAGAGTCGAACTACTTTTACTTGATGTATATTGAAACTCAAAACTAAAGTTAAGCTCTAAAGTCTGAGCCTTGGTAGCATCTAAATTTAAAGTAGATAAATCAATTTCGGGTCTATATTGTGCTTTTGAATGTGATCCTCTAATCCAAAAAGTATCACCGCCATCATGCGAAGTAAGTGCTCCATTAAAGAGTACGTCTACATTTTCTGACTGCAACGTGGGAGCTCCTTTCCCAGAGAACTCAGAATTAACAACCATCCTAGTATTATCATAACCCTCTAAGACGTTACCATAGGCTAACCTGTTATTAGATAACATTGTTTGAGCCTTAGCAAGCTTAGGAACTGCGTCAAATAACTTTCCTGAATCTACTGCGTCTACAAAAGGATATGTTCCATTATTATAGAAGCCCAATTTGGAAGATATATCATTAATAGGATAATCAAGCTCTGATTTTGTAATTAAATCATTCTTAAGTTTTTTAAGGTAATTTATGAAATTATTTGGGATAGAGTCAATTAAAAAGAACTTCCCTTGGTTACCTTTTCTTCCTACAATTTCTATATTTTTAACATCAGATATGGTATCCTCATAGTAAATTTCAATCTTATTTTTTGTCGCAGTATAATTAGAAGCGTTTAAAGGAAAGTTAGCAGCAAAGCTAGGGTCTATGTTAACGTCTGATATTGGTCCGTAAGCTGTAAACTCTTCATCTGTATGATGGTATCTATACTTAAACTGGAATACGTTATCAAGAATATTATTAGTAGCTACAGTAGTATCAAGATTTAACTCCGTATCAGGTTTATGTGTAGGCTGATGTTTTACAACGTCAAAGTATTTAGATTTCTGCTCTACATTACCATAACTAATTAAAGGAGAATAAGCCCCCTCAGGATTAGCATATAAAACTATACCTGATGCAGAAGCAGTATTATTAGCCCAAGGACAGTCTGTTATAATCCCAGGAACATTAACAGAATTAAAATTCAAAGGGTATGCTGCTGCTTTTGAATCTTGGTTATATGGAGATGCTAAAGTAATTGTTAATCCACTTATATTGCTAATTTCGTAGTAATGAGCCATAGAGGTAGAGGTATTATGTATACCTATCCAATCTCCTATATTGTCAGATGTTAACCCATGATCTTCACTAGCCACAACGGTAGAAGAATCTTTTGTCACCTCAAGGTATACATCGTCATTTATTTTAGGTATAACCGCTAGAACTTCAGCGTAACCATTAAAACCTCTGTTTATATGTGTTGTAGTATTATATTGAGCATATATATCATCCCCAGCTTTAAATGGGTGGTTTTCTGATCCTCCAATAAATACCGTACTATTATGACCCCTAAAATAAGTATCTTTAAATATAAACTTACAATCCTCTATATTCTTTTCGTTTGCCTTTGCAAGCTCTACATTTAACTTCCTTGGTCTGTTGTAGTTGTCAGTCCAATAAAGAATATCATCAACCTTATTCACTCCTACTATAAGGTGTTTTTCCCAAAGATTTAAAAAGCAATTATCACTTGCGTCAGTAGACCCTCTATCGTCTTGATATACAGTAGTAATAACATCATTCATTAAGTCATACTCTAATATACTATCGTACTTATTAGAGCCTCCTTCGTGTGAAACAAAATAATATATTTTATTTTTAGGCTTGTCTTCGTAAGAACCTACACATACATATCCACCTGCAATTTTAGTTGTAACGTAGGTATTCCCTGATGTTGCGTGTCTAACTATTTTCCTAGCAGATCCATTATAAGCGTTTGATAGAGCAGTGCCATATACAGGGCTTGAATTTCTTTGCTCGTGAGTCCTCCCTTGACGTATTTTTTCACCCAAAACAGAAATGTAGCTTCTTTCATGGGATACTTCTTCTGAAGCATTAACCTTTTTAATACTTATTCGTTTTAACTTTCCCTTAAAACCATTGCCACCGCCCACGACTCTTAATCCAGTATTATCATAATTACCAGCTGAAATCGCAGAACCCGCTGAAAATGAGGTTCCAGTATTGATTCTAATTACTTTATCGCCTCCATCAATAGAATTATATGTACCATGAACTCCATTGCTATACCCTGTTCCACCATCTATAGTTAAGTTAGCATACGTGTCAGCAGAATAACCATTAGCAGAAAAAGCACTCACGTTTGAAGGATGATCACTCCAGTACTCCCCAAAATCTATTTTAAGAGAGTAGGGTTGACCTGGAGTCGCAAAACCAGGTTCGTCAAAGTCAACCTCCATTCTTATCTCATACATCGAAGAACTATCAAAATTAAAATCAATTCTAAGTGCGTGATCTGAGGTGATTACTGCAGTAGTAGACCCATAATAATTACCTGAAGCATTAAACACCCAATTTGTATAGCCAAAACCTATAAGACCATTGTATTGTAAATTAGACTCTTGCCAGTTAAGGTCAGTAGCATTAGTGAGGGAGCTATGAAACAGAGTGTCATTCGTAGATAGTAGTTCGTTACTTACTCCTGAATCAACAATAACATTACCTGCTGGAACGTCTACTAAATCCCATTGTACAGTATTATCTTGAAGCATATCATAATCAAAACCACTTGTAGGATCCCCCCACATTTTTTTCCCAAGTGCAAATTCCCACTTATTGGATTTAGGTCCAGAAAGAATAGAAATCTCAAATACAAGACCCTGAGATATATCATCACCATTAATATCAATCGTATTTTCAATAGATTTCCCAGGGAATCCTGAATTTTTATCAAAATTTTTAATTGTAAGCCTTAATATTGTATCTTCCTCGTCTTCATGTGAAATTACCTTATAGTGGGAGTGATCCTTATAAAGATGATCCAGGTGAGCGTCAAGATAATCATCAGGATTAGTATCAACATTATTAGTTAATAGATTATGAATACTATAACCATAAGAGCCAGAACCTGCGATAACTGTAAAAGGAACGTGTCCAAAGTGAAAACAACTATTAAGCACCCCATCAGATATAGTAGCCCCTGTTGTCATACCGCCACTGATTATTGTGATAGCATGATCAAAATTCTCCGTATAACCGTCTATCTCTGCATTTCTCATATACAGATTAACAAAATCCTCTACTGGTGCTCCGTTAATCATATTTTGATCGCCAACAGAAATAAGATCATCCCAACTACCAAAGATTGTAAATCTATATGTCTCTGCCGAAGTCTCTAGTGATGTTGTGTTATTTGAAATATTCTGCAGCTTCTCCTTCAACTGAGTTATAGTCGCTTCTATTAAACCTGTTTTTGAGGTATAAGTTTCTTGAAATTCTTCTATATATTGAGCGTTAGAAATTGTAGCCAAACCTAAATCACTTATAACGCCTTGAATTGAAGTTTCATCGAAGTTCTCAACAAATCCAGATAATTCAGATATTGCCCCAATAAGGGATAACAAGTTAATCTCAAGGGCTAGGTTTTTTGTCTGTAAGGATGAAATAGTCGAATTTAAGATATTTATTTGATCTTGTTTATCTTGTAAATCTAATAAAAGATTTGGTACTGTGTACCCATCCTTAATTCCTACACCACCGTCAACGTGAATAAGAGCCTTAATTTCGGTCTCAATATCGGCTTTAAGGTCATCAATGGTTAGGTTATCATAACCAGAATTAGATTTAACAAACTCCCAATTAATAGAACTCTCAGGATATTGATTCTTAATGTTGTGTTTAAGTTTAAATAAATAATCTTTATAAGCATCTGTTACTGATGCAGCACCATCTTGAATACCTATAGCATAACCAGCCCATAAACCGTCATCGTAACCTTCAGCAACTGCAGCGTCTACATCAGCTTGAGATACGCCATCTTCTGGTGTTACCGAAGCAGCACCTGAAGCATAAGCAGCATCAACATCTGCTTGAGTCACACCATCTTCTGGTATTACTGATGCAGCACCTTCTGCAACACCTTCTGCATAGGCTTCATCAAGATCAGATTGACTTAAATATGCGTTAGCCTCTAAAACAAC
>Ga0209349_1001393_pt1 | contig 12002 bp, 13 predicted proteins | sample ETNvirnome_2_130_FD_184067 | JGI IMG/M metagenome (GOLD analysis project Ga0209349, IMG submission 184067) | Marine viral communities from the Pacific Ocean - ETNP_2_130 (SPAdes) (version 2) | ecosystem: Environmental > Aquatic > Marine > Oceanic | place: Pacific Ocean | collected 2013-06-22
GTTATGTCTATTCTGGCAATGCCATTCTTGAAAAAATATAATCCATTGTTATATCTTTTTTGAATTCTATAAAACATATGAAACATATCATTTGTTAGTCTTTTCTTATCTTCTGGATTTTGTATTAATGGGTGAAGTGCGGCCAAACCCTCAAGGGAAACTGCAAGGTAATTAGTATCTGGATTTACAAACGAATTAATTATATTACTCATTCTATGAAATAGTAAATCGGCATGGTCTTGTAGTACTATATTGTGAGTTTTGTATAAAGAATTTAAATACCGAGCGTGCCAATTGTATTGAAATATATCGTCTGTGGATACTTCTATTTTTTCAGCAATATCATCATACATTCTTCTTTCTTCTTCTGATAATATATCAAGTCCACCACAGGTTTCACACAAAGATAATAAAACTTCTCCTCGCTCATACCTATGTTCTAGTTTTGAAATTTCTCCATAAAGATAATCACAAATGTCTTCTATATCGCCACCCATTTTATCCAATGCTAAAGAAAGAAAAGAAGATGCTTGCCTCATGGATTTTTTATTTTCATAAAATTTTTCTTTATAATATTCCAAATTATCACTAATACTTGAAAGTACATTTGTATTCAAATAACTTTGGAAATTTAACATAGAATCTATAGACATTAAATTTCTTATATTTTTATCTTTGTTTATTGTCAATGAATTGTTTAAGTTTGTTTGATAGGGTATAAAATCATTATAGTTATTATTGATGTAATCGGAATATTCCTCTACCAAAAAATTCAAATAATCAGGTTGAAATAATCTTAATACTCCATCCTTGTATGATATTGTTTTGTATGCATAAAAGTTGCCTTTTTCTAGTTCAGAAACACCTGCTTTCTTTCGTAGCATTGTTTTTATTTCTTTCCATGTTTTCTTTACCCAAGTACGAGGCAAATATGTTGACCTTTTTCCAGTTTGTGATACAAATATCAAACCATAGTATACATTATTAAATCTATCCCCATTATCCATCATTCCATTTTGTTCTTCTATGTTGAATACTGGTTTCATCATAAAGTTTACTTCATAATTTGCACCCGCATCTTGTTGTATTGGTTTTTTAAATCTTGTTTTTCTTCTATCTTTATTGCTTGTAGTTGTCTCTGATACTTCTTGAAGTTTAAATAATATGGCTTCCTTTGGCAGTTCACTGTAATCATTTTTCCAATAACCCTGACAACCATGAGTTTTTATCTTTCTTTTATATTGTCTATAATATTCATGCGTTCTTCTGGCAGTTACAAAAACACCAAAACAATCATTCGGAATTGTATCCAATACTTTTGGTATTTCTTTTTCGTTTATTGGCAGTTTCAAACCACTACAAATGGCATAGTTTAATAATTCGTTCACTTAATTTTCCTTGCTTCATAAATATGTTTTCGGCCACGCCACATCGTATTGAATTCGTTTGCTTCTTTTGCGGCCTCTCGTTTCAATTCGTATCTTGCTTTTCTACTACCATCCCCTGTGGTCATCCATTGCTCACTGGTCGTTACCCATACACCCCAAGGCTTAGGTTTTCGTTTTGCCATTAATCTGTTCCTGTACTGCCAAATCCACCTACACGGTTTGTTTTTTGCTCTGGTACTATTATACTTTCTTCTAGAGAATAGTCAAGTGTTTTTATCAATTCTCCTTGTGCAATTCTTTCGCCGTGTTTGATGCGAACTTCGTCTGCCGATGTATTTGTGAACATGATAAATGTTTCGTGGTAGTAGTCGGAATCAACAATTCCTTCGCCATTTGTTAGTGTCAGTCCCTTCTTCAACGAAATGCTTGACCGAGGATGTATACGAACCGAATGTCCTTCGGGGATGTCAAAAATTAATCCAGTAGGAATTAATACCCTATCGGCAGGTGATATTGAGATTTGAAGTTCTTCGATATCCGACCATTGTATGGTTTCTGGATATATTTGTTCTTTGTAGTTATCCATCCTGTGAACGGTTACTGGTTTGTGTAAGTATGCATGAATATCGAAACATGCCGAACCGTCTGTTGCGAATTTTGGGTCTGCAACATCATCGTGTAATTTAAAATATTTTAGTTTTTTCATAATATAAATCTCCTTTGTGTTTATTATACACTAGGTTGTTCAAAAGTCAATTAGAAAACTGAAATACTTTCTGTGTTTACCCATTTATTCAACCCAATGTCAGAGCCAGTAGCCCCCATCCATTTATAATGTGTTGGTATTCCTGCACCCACCACAGAGGAATCGCCATTATGTGTAAAATCAAAATCAGCAGTTACACCGTAAGTAGTTGTGACATCATCAAGATAGTTAAACATTGAAAGGTGTACTGTTCCTGTTGTATAATATGAATCAGTTCCGTTATTATAAAATGCACTATTGAAATGTTTTGTTTCGGTGCTGGAGCCCGCAACCAATCCATATCCCGTATTATTAGTAAATAAACAATCCATAAATATCGATTGTCCACTACCAGAAACATATACTCCGTCACTTGCATTGTTATCAAATACACAATTGCACACCACAGCACCTGCGTTTGAAATATACATGCCATCATCACCGTTGTTATGAAATACACATTCTGTGATTCTTGAAGAAGAACCTATCCTAGCACCAATGCCCACATTGTTATCAAATAAACATTTATAACATTGGGCATAATAAGAACTTGTATGGTACATACCAGCATCACCATTATTATCAAATCTACAATTTATAAAGTTCCAATAGTTTGCCAAAGCACTTAAATTTACTCCGTGACTTGCCGCTTGAGTAAACTGACAATTTATAAACCCCATATTGTGTGAACCAGCGACAGTTGCTTCTACACAGTGTTGTGCTTTATCGTTGGCATCAAATTTGAGATGAGAGAACATTGTATAGTCAGCAGTTCCAACAGAAACTTCCATCATAGGTGTTGACGCAGGATATCTTAAACTATCACCAAATATTGTTACTATTGTTCCATCAACAACACCACTTGAGTTTGCACCTGTAATAAGAACTTCTTTACTACTCCAAGTGCATGTGAGTTTACCCCCAGTTTGTTGTGCGCCTCCGAGGTCATAATATGTTTCATCATCCGAAGTTGACATAATTCTAACTTCATCACCGTCTATAATATTGCCGGCAACCATTTCATCAAATGCTTTTTGGATTGTTTCCCATGCGCCGCCTGTAGTAGTGGCATCTGCTGAACTATCATCCCCATTCTCACCATCTACATAGTATATCGTTACGCTTGAACCAGTATATTCTGCCATTATCCAGTTCTCCTAATCTTTATTGATAGAATACAATTTGTCAAAGATTCAACAGAGTCAACTTCAAATTCTATAATATCTCCTGCGGCAAATGTTGTTTTTGCCCAATCTACACTTGTGTCTTGTGCTTTTGGTCCAACAGAGATTGCAATTCCAGGTAGGTTTGAACCACCCACACTTGCTGTTGATGGCCAATTTGCATAGGTACACCAATTTATATCCCATTGAATTCTGCCACTATCAGCAGAAGATATTGTCCATTCTACAACTTCACAATCCCAAGGAATAATACGATGGGATTTCTTTCCTGTTGTTATGACTGATGTTCCATTGTCAATTGCAATACCAACGTAATCACTTTGCTCTCCTGCCCAATATCCACCTACATTCAAATTATCGCAAGTGATTCCACCCCCACCATTTCCACCAAATAATGCACCACCACCCATAGACATTCCAGCCGCACTATGAATCAAAGTGACATTAGAATCACCCAATACGATTTCATTGTTCACAGTAGCACTTGAAGGTTGTGCATTGTATCCGATGTATGTGTTATTAGAACCTGTATAGTCGTTAAATCTATCGTATCCTGCCTCTTTCCCTATTGCAGTATTGTTTGAGCCGAGAATTGACCGGCCTGTCGAATGTCCAGATGCAACATTATCATCACCCACTGTGTTGTTATAGAGTGCATAACTTCCAGATGCTACATTATTATCACCTTCTGTGTTGTTATAGAGTGCATAACTTCCAGATGCTACATTGTTATCACCTTCTGTGTTGAGATAGAGTGCCCTATATCCAGATGCAACATTATAACTACCTTCTGTGTTGGAATAGAGTGCAGAAGTTCCAAATGCTACATTATGGCCACCTTCTGTATTGTCCCTGAGTGCCTCAAATCCAGATGCAACATTACCATCACCTTCTGTGTTGCTATAGAGTGCCCTAATTCCAACTGCTACATTATAATTACCTTCTGTGTTGCTATAGAGTGCCCTATATCCAGATGCAACATTATGATAACCTTCTGTGTTGGAAAAGAGTGCCTGATATCCAACTGCTACATTACCATCACCACCTGTGTTGCCATAGAGTGCCTGATATCCATATGCTACATTATCATCACCTTCTGTGTTGGAATAGAGTGCCCAAACTCCATATGCAACATTATAACTACCTTCTGTGTTGAGATAGAGTGCCCTATATCCAGATGCTACATTCTGGTCACCTTCTGTGTTGTAATAGAGTGCCTCAAATCCAGATGCAACATTACCATCACCTTCTGTGTTGGAATAGAGTGCCTGATATCCAGATGCTACATTAAAATCACCTTCTGTGTTGGAAAAGAGTGACTGATATCCAACTGCGGTGTTGGTTGCTCTATCTCCTCCACCTTTTCCTACAGTTAGGTCATTTACATTGATGTCATTTGCAAATGTTGCACCTGCATCTGCGGAGATTCCCACAAATGCATGGATATCTGTATCCATATCAAGAATGTCAGTTCCTAATATTTTATAATTTATCGTACCCGATGTTATTCCCATATAAGTTGAGGTTGGCGCATCCACGGATGCCAGATTTGCTTCAGCAATGGAGGAACCACCTGCAAATCTGTATGCGCCCCATGCACTAGTGCAGAAATTATAGGTGGTAAATGTGCTGTCTTCGTCCAACTTCGGAACATTGTTGCCCAGAGCAAATGTATATTTTGCGGTGTCGGGGGGCGTCCCAATCGTTGCGAGAATAATTTCATCCTGGTCCGGTGATACAAGGTCCAGGGTTCGGTGCGGTTCATCTGTTGGGCTTAAAGCAGCACCATTCAACAGAAAGGTTATATTTTCTCTTGTATCTTGAGTTGTACCATCAGACCATTGTAGATATCCACCCGTTGCTACTATTGCATTTCCAAGAAAACTAACATCTCCACCAAATGTTGCACCGGCAGAAACATAAAAATCTCCAGAAACTCCTAGTGTCTGGTCTGGAACAGAAGTTCCTATACCTACCTTTAAGTTTGTGGAGTCATAATAAAACGCAGTAGCACCTTTGATAATAGAACCCACACCATCATAATACGCAACTTCACCAGTATTACCTTCTGTGTTACCTGTTTCGGTTTCGGTACTTCTTTCCCATGCAGAACTATTCCACTTCCATGTCTTATCGTTGTAAGTGTATGTGTCGTTTATTGATGGGCTGTCTGGAAAATTAATTGCCATAAAGATTGTACCATATCATATAAAGAGTGTTTTTGTTTTAGTAGTCTTTTGCAAAGTGATAGACGGAACTCGATAATAATTAGCATTAGAATTCTTCACTGCTAATTTCCTTACTGATTTTTTCTTAATAGTGTTTTCTGTTATTTTAATTTTCATCTGGTTGTTTCTCCATCACATTCAAATCTACCCTCAACAATTCTAGTAGTTTCTCCTGTTGGTGAATATTTGATTTCTAAATCGTAATGGTGTCTGCCATCTGGAATATAACTTGTTGCTGTTGAACCTGCAATAATGCGAATGCCGCCTGTTTGACTTCCCCCTGTAGCGTCTATGTTTAAGAAAATACCACCCGTAATTCCACCAGTTGAACCAGTAAAACCAGCGGTAATTCCACCACCCTGAGTCAGATAAAGTAAAGAACCATCTCCAAGAAAAGTTCGTTTTACTTTCATTTCTGCTGTGTATGATGATAAATCGATACCATTATCATTAGAATCGGTATATAATATATGAAGATTCAGGGTTTCACCCTGATTTGCATTAATGTCATGTCGTGCGGTCATATGAAAATACTCCTGTTTATACTATATATGCTATTTCCTTTTCTTCCTTTTCTTGCCTTTTTTAAGTTGATTGCATTTTGTTCCCTTTTTTGGAGCATTTTGTTTATTTTCTTTAGCAATCTTTTTTTCTTCCATTTCTTGCCTTTTTCTTTCAACTTCTTTTTGCGCTTCATGAGCCTGCATGTGTGTAACTACCTGTTCATATTGTTTAAAATTATCTAAAACCCTTGATTTACTATGTTCTGGAACTAAGTTTTCATCCATCAATCTTTTACATGCATGATATCCCATATGGGGTTTTCCCGCATAATACGCATTTGCAGCGATTTCATCAAGTATTTGCCATTTATAAATGTCTTCCCCAATAAACAAAATGTCTTCTTTGGGGTATGGTATCTCCAATGCCATTCTTGCAAAAGTATATGCAAGTCGTGGTTTTTTATGTACTTGTCTGTATATTCGTGCAATTTGATACAGTGGTTCTGAACGAATTGGCCTAAAATCATACGCGTCTAAGAATTGTTGTTGAATTTCTGGCCAAGGATAATCTAAAAGTGCCTTAATCATCCCTGCACGATAGAGAGAATAAAATGCCTCTTCTTCCCAACCACCCATTTCAGCTCTTTTTAAATATGCTTCCAATGACTTTTCGTATTGTTGAGAGTCGAAATATGACTGTGCAAGATAAAACTGATATCTAACATTATCTGGTTCATCTTCTAATGCTTCTTTAAGCATCTCTGCATCTCTTGTGTATTTTTCTACTGTTGTAATCCCCACATTTCTTGCACCTTCTGTTCTTGCAGTAACATGATAATTACCAAACAATCTTTCGGTTTCTGGAGGGTCTTTTGTGGCACATTGTGCATATTCATGAAGAACACCAACGTATTGCCACTCAATTCCTGTTTTAAATATTTGTGTTCTCCACCAAGTAAAATCTTCTCTGCCTAATCTCAAACTATAAGAATCGTGTGTCATATTTTCTGGAAATTCAAAATTACCAGCAACATAGTCATCAGCATCAATCACCCATGCATAATCGGCCTTGCCGTCACAATTTCTCAGTGATTCTGTACGACTTCCCATCTTACCCCCATGGTCACCAAACCCCTTCCAATCAGAAAGATATACTTCACCCGGCACTCCATGCTCATCAAAGAATTCTTTAATGAGTTCTGGTGTTCCGTCTGTTGAACCCGTATCTGTGATGTCATACCTGTCAATGTATGGAAGCATCGAATTGAGACAATCTTTAATGATGTGGGTTTCATTTTTCACAATCATGCAAAGTGTAATTGTTTTATCTTTTGGTGTTTTATTTTTCATGCTTTTTCACTCATCACAGCAGATGTATTTTCTGCCCAATCCCAATTCAATCTATATTTCTTATTCTGTTCCCAAACAGATTTAAGAACCAACGGGTCGATTCCGTTTTCTTCCATAGTATGTATGAGTGCATTTATATCTTTTGGAAAACAAGTTCCACCGAATCCATATTCTCCATCTGGACCAGGCACAGAAGTATGACTTGAACCTATTCTAGAATCTTCTATTACTGCTTCTATAATTTTACTATAATCTACATTTGGTATATTATCACAAAGAATTTTCATCTCATTAAATATCATAACTTTTGACGCAAGAAAACAATTCGCAAAATACTTAACTGCTTCTGATTCATTTGATTTCATGGTATAAACTGGAATGTCTGAAAAACAATGTTCGTATAGTTTTTCCAAACCGTGGGTGATTCGTTCATTTCCGCCTATTACATGTCTATCCGAATTTATAAAATCATGTTCTGCGTTTGCCGCCGTTAAAAATTCTGGATTGTGAATAATTTTTAAATGTGGATATTTTTTGGCGAATCTGTTTGTAGTCCCTATAGGTACAGTAGATTTAATGACAAAAGTTCCATCTATTGTAGAAGGAATATCATCAAAGAAATCTTCTAATATAGAAAGATTACATTTTCCACCTTCTATACTTACCATAGGTGTTGGTAGACATACAAAAATATAATCTGACATTAATACATCCATATAAGAATGTGTTGATATATTTTTATTAATATCATACACCCGAACTTCAAGTTTGTCTTGAAATCCTTTAGCAACTGCGTTGCCTACAAATCCATTCCCTACTACGCCAATTGTTGCTTGCATGATGTAATCCAATCTTCAAGTTTAGTTGTGTATTGCCAATCCAATATGTTTTTTGCTTTGTCTGTGTTTGCTTTAGAATCTCTAATCTCTGCTAATCTTTCAGGAATGAATTCATGTTTTGCATCATCCCCTCCAACCATTTTAACTAAATCAAACATGTCATATGAATTTCCTGTGCCTATGTTAAATATTTCTCCATATGCATCTGGATTTTCTGTAGTCGATGCCTTAATATTTGCATCTACGACATCACCAACATAAGTAAAATCTCTAGTTTGTTTTCCATCACCAACAATAGACATTGGCAATCCTTCTGCATGTTGTTTTTGAAACAATCCAATTACTGGAGCATATTGTCCTTTGGTTGGTTGTCGTTCACCATACACATTAAAGTAACGGAATGTAACTGTTTCTAATCCGTAGATATCGTAAAACATCTTGCACAGGTCTTCTCCTGTGCATTTTGTAATTGAATATGCATTTAGACAATCTTTTGTCATGTCTTCGGTAACAGGTGGTTTGTTTGCCAATCCATATGCGGCAGAAGTTGAAGAATATACTACTCTTTTTACTCCATTCTCTCTTGCCGCCTGAAGTATGTTACATGTTCCTACTACATTGGTTCTTGTAGTTAATACGGGATTCTTGATTGCGGGTTGGATTCTTGCTTCGGCTGCCAAATGAAATATAACATCTATGTCCCTTGTCAGAAGTTTCATTGCCCAATCTTCTGAAGTTCCTATATCCCACTTAAAATTATCAGTAGAATCATTCCAATAAAAATTCTCATGAGCATCTGTGGATTCGTTGTCTACCACACGAACTTCATGGCCGTCTTTCAATAATCTATCTACAAGATTTGAACCTATGAATCCTGCGCCACCTGTTACTAATGCCTTCATAATGTATCTCTCTTTTCTTCTATAATCTCTAGGAACTCTAATATTTTATTACAAGTTCCTTCTAGTGTAAAGTAATTTTTATACACTTCTTTTATTTTATTTCTCATGCTACTATATGTAGCATCATCTATTGATTTTAAAATAGAATCTAAATTTGAAATATTATCTTCTGTAATTATTACACAAAAATCATTCCAATTTAATTCATGTTGCCATGGTAGCCAAAACCTGTCACTTATATAAACTGGCACAGCGTTGAGTTGCATTGCTTCATAGAGTCTAAAACTTGTTGGGCCATATCCCCGCGGACATAATACATATTTACTTTTTAATGATGAATCTACAAAATCAGTAAATTGGTCGTTTTTTACTTCCTGCTCCCACCCCTTTTTTACAATATGAATGTTTGGTTTGTCTTTCATTTCTTTTATCAGAGAATTTCTAATTCCATGAGTTTCAGAACCAACAAAAGATGCAAGATGGGTTTTAGTTTTTTCTTCTTGTTCTGGCAAAGGGCCACAAATTAAAGGAATTGGTATTACATTATTTCCTGTTTTATTTCCGCCCGCGGAGAATATAACGGTATTGGAAGGGATAGGATTCATTGGTGCGTCATCGTGCTGACAAACTATAAAATATTGTTCGTTTGGGTCTAAAGTATTAATCTCTCTTTGCATAGAATTCATATCAATTCTACTTCCCCACCCATCTTGCACCCCATTCACATAACAATTTGTCCAAAAAATGGGAATAAATTTTCTATCAAGTTTATCAAATCTATCAATATTCTTTTGATAAAATTCAAAGAAATATTCTTCCAAATATTTACCTTCGTGATATGGAGGATATGTTGGGTATGATGCGGATGGTCTTACTTTATCAGACAACAACATTTGGTCTCACAATTGTCCACGGCAAACTTGTTCCATTCCATGTGTTCAGTTCTTCATTATAAAATGGTCCACCCCTAAAACTGTGCATGTATAATTTTACTTTATTTTCTATAAGTTTAGGTTTTAAAAACTCTATCATGCATCTAATAGAACTTTCCATACAATGAACTTCTTTTGCATTTTCTAACATCTTGCCGAAATGAAAAATAGATTCGGACATATCATTTTTAACTATATGTAAATCACTATTAAGAGTTTCATCTGAAATTACAAATCCCCCAGAAACTTCTGCTCTGTTTGGGTCATCGTGAACAAAAATGTAATCCTTTCCTTCTGGCGCCATCTTTCTATATACTCGTTCTTCTTCTTCTAAATCTCTCTCCCAATAACAATCATCAAACCTGACAGAATATGGTAATCCAATTTGTTCATAAAATAGCATATCACATGGCATAGGACCAATTTCATTTCCATGTTCTTTGTAAAATTCATGACCTACTCGTAAAAATTTATTATCTGTCCCTAATATTCTTCTTGATAAAATGTTATCTACTTGTTGTCTTTCATCGCCCTTTTCATCAATCTGTATGGTTTCAATTCTATCTTCGTCCCTATACATCCAATCCACAGATTTGCTGTGACACATTTTAGTGAAAATATAAACTTTATCAAAGCCACCCTCTCGTAAAAGATTACGAATCATGCCATTACAATGAATCATGTCTCCTAATCCTAAATGGTGATGAATATATAAATCAGACATTTTTATAATCTCCTGTGTGTGATTTCTCCTCAATAAATTCCGAATCAAACAACACATTTATTTGTTTTTTAGTCTCTGCTCTGTCATCGTTTACATAATAAACCGTTCTTGCATATGATATAAAATCGTCATCAAATTTATTATTCTTTTCTTTTTCTCTTAACTTATCTTCCACTATCCAAATTTTTTCATTAGCATCTTTCAAAGCCTCCATCAAATCAGAAGGAACATCTAAACCAGAAGAAATAGATTTTAAATAATCCAATTCATGAGAAATATTATTTCTTTTTTCTTCATCTTTTATATACTTCATCTTTAATTCAAGAATTGTAATTTTATCCATCAGTTCTCCAACTGAAATTTTTATTGATATATTAGTCATTGTTAATCGCCTTTCATTTCAAATACTGCCCAACCATTTCTGTCATCGGGGTCATCAATAATACACTTATGATTTTCTAAACAATACTCCCTACTCCTATCATGTTTCTGAGTTTCGGGGGGCATTGTGTCATCTAAAACAACATACTTACATAAATTTTCTACCAACTTGAGTTCTGCAAATCCTCCAAATTCCGTAGAATCTAGGAATGCTAATTCAAATTCATAATCCAAAACATCAAAATGACCACATGTATTATATCTGGCAATATCTTCTGCGAGCCATAGGGGGTGTTCTCCAGTTTCAGCAATAATAAAATCATCTGGTGTTATTATTGAACCGTGAATGATATCTATCCAATCAATCTCAGTATATAAACTACTTGCAAGATGAAAATATCTCTTATCTGTTTCAAACGAAATCAATTTTGGATTATCTGCATCTTTCAATGATTCATACAATACTCTGGTAGAACCACAACCGTTCCAAGTTCCCGTTTCAAGAACTTTAGTAATGTTATTATCCGCAATAAATTCTCGTAAAAAATTCGCGAGTTTACTGTCTGTATTTATTTGTCCTTCTGTTGGGAAATTAACTTGAGACATTTGAATATTCCTTTATTCTATCATACCAATAATTATACAATACTTTTTCTTTATCACCATCCTTAAATTCTGCTTTTCCTTGAAAATCTTCAAGTGGCTCAAAACATATTCCAAGTTTATCATAATAATCTCTAACAGGACTATATTGCATAACAGGAATAGTAGATGTTAGAAGACATTCATAATTTCTATGAACATCATATCCCCCACCACACAGGGA
>Ga0209349_1001395_pt1 | contig 11993 bp, 13 predicted proteins | sample ETNvirnome_2_130_FD_184067 | JGI IMG/M metagenome (GOLD analysis project Ga0209349, IMG submission 184067) | Marine viral communities from the Pacific Ocean - ETNP_2_130 (SPAdes) (version 2) | ecosystem: Environmental > Aquatic > Marine > Oceanic | place: Pacific Ocean | collected 2013-06-22
TATTAGTGTGGAAATTGATTTGACCAATACATGCCATCAAAAATGTTATTATTGTAATGTAAAACAATTTAGAGCTGAAAATCCTGATATGGGAACTACCGATGATTATTTGAAGTTGATATCTTCACTACCAAAGGAAACAAAAGATATTACTTTTGCTGGTGGTGGAGAACCACTTGATAATCTTGATGCAAATATCATAATGAACCACGCGTTAAAAGAAGGTTTTAAAATAGGAATTATTACAAATGGTGCTAGATTACGACATTTGAAATTTAGTAAAGAATATTATCCTACCTGGATAGGAATTGATTTTGATGCAGGTAACGCTGATTTATATTTTAAAATTAGAAAGGCAAGTTTTCCAAAAACAATATCAAGTGTAAAAGAAGTTATAGATGATTTAAAGAATTTTGGAACTACAATGACATTTAAATATTTGATAAATCATTATAATAATTCTATTGAACAAGTAAAGGAAGCTATTTGGATTGCACAAGAAGTTGGATTTGATGAGTTTTATGTTAGAGTTGCACACTTTAAAGATGATACCAAACAAATTGTTCCTCCTAATGGTGAGGGGTCGTGGTGGGAATTAGAACATCAAATTAGAGATGAATGTAATTCTGTCGGTATAGATTATATGGGGGCGTTTGCAAAACAAGAAGATTATGTTCAAGATAGGGGCACAGGAACTGTTCCAGTTAAACAGTGTTTTGCTCCATTATTTGATCCTATTTTTGCTGCAAATGGTGATATTTGTTGGTGTACTGAAACACGAGGAGATAAAGAATATGTTATAGGAAATTGGTTAAAAGATGGGATTTCACCACTATATGATGAAAATCTTGTTCCAAAAATGAAGAATTGCATTAAATATTGGAAATGTGCATTATCTTGTAGGTATTTTAATTATAACAATTTTTCATCAAAAATTGATGAAGGATTAAAAGATAAAAATTCTGGACATAACGTGGGGTTTTTTTAGGAGAAAAATATATGAAAAAAGCATTAGTTTGTGGGGCGGGTGGATTTATTGGTTCACATTTAGTTAGAAAATTAAAAAAAGAAGGATATTGGGTCAGAGGTGTTGACTTAAAATATCCAGAATTTAGTAAAACCGAAGCAGATGAATTTATTAAGGGTGATTTGAGAAATTTATCTATTGTAGACATTTGTGTAGATGGAGTAGATGAAGTTTATCAATTAGCAGCTGATATGGGTGGAGCAGATTTTATTTTTACAGGTGAAAATGATTCAGAAATAATGCATAATTCTGCGATGATAAATTTAAATATCGTAGATTCTATGAAACGTCATGGAGTAAAACGAGTATTTTATTCTTCATCTGCGTGTATGTATCCAGAAGATCATCAATTGGAAGTTGATGTTCCGGCATTAAAAGAAGATATGGCATATCCTGGAAATCCTGATTCTGAATATGGGTGGGAAAAATTATTTAGTGAAAGACTATATTTAGTGTATGCTAAAAATGAAGGTTTTCATGTGAGAATAGCTAGATTTCATAATATATTTGGACCAGAAGGAACATATAAAGGTGGTCGCGAGAAGGCCCCAGCCGCATTATGTAGAAAAGTCATTGAATCAAACGAAGTAATAGAAGTTTATGGAGATGGAAAACAAACTCGTTCATTTCTTTACATTGATGAATGTGTTGAAGGGATTAGACGGTTAATGGAATCAGACTGTAAAGAACCACTTAATCTTGGTTCAGATGAGGTCATTACTGTAAATGAGTTTGCACAAATGATTATAGATATTTCTGGCAAATTTAATATAAATATTAAAAATATAGATGTTCCACAACTTGGTGTTAGAGGAAGGAATTCAGACAATACATTAATAAAAGAAAAATTGGGATGGGCTCCAAGTCAACCACTGGTTGAGGGAATGAAAAGAACTTATAAATGGATTAACGAAAATATAAACAATACATAAAATAATTTATGGTTTGTGTATTTATATATATATTTATATATAACAAGGAGAGATAATTAATGAGAGTAGGTATAGTTGGATTTGGTAGGTCAGGAACCACCCTTACCGCAAATACAATAAGAAATTTTTTAAGTCAGGAAAATCGCGAAGATACAGTTTTTGCAGAACATTGGTATAAAGATTACAGTAGAAGAGAAGATGATATTTTAATCTTATGTCGCAGAGATTTACGAGATGTTTTAGCATCCGGGTTGAGAGATATTGATAAAATAAATGAGGACAAATTCATTATTAATAAAATGAAAGAACCATTCCCTAACGATTTTAAAGTTTATAAAGAAAAGTTTGGAGTGACAGAAAAGGATTTAGTACATTTTGGAAATAAGCATATTACAGAAGGATGGTATGATTGGTTACCACACGTTAATTATATTTTTCATTATGAAGCTTATATGGAAGATAAACAACGAATAACAAAGGAATTGGCAAGATTAGTAAATTGTAATAATGTAGATATAAATGTTGCAATAGAATCTACAGAGAAATGGAAGAAAAATAATCCAATTCATGTGACAGATGCTAAAGGTAAAACAAATGCCTGGCAAGATATTTTTAGTGAGGCCCAAGAAAAAATTATTATTGATAATTTTGGAAATTGGATGAAGGAGTATGGTTATATAGGATGAGAGATTTAACTTTGTATATACCGACTTGTAATAGTTATTTATTTTTAATTAAACCATACACATTTCTATTTAACAAGTTTTGGAATAGAATTCAAAAGGTTGTTTATCTTGGTTATGATAAACCAAGATTTAATTTACCTGATAATTTTGATTTTATTACAATCGGCGATGATGATGATTTAAAAAATTGGGGTACTGATTTAATTAATTTTTTTAGTTCTATTGATGATGAACATTTTTTGTTGAGTTGTGATGATGTATTTTTGGTTGACCATACTAATTTTGAAGTGTATGATAAATTATTTAAATATTTAGATAATCCCAAAGTTGGTAGAATAAATCTTGATAGAGATACAGTTAATAGACCACATAAATATTTTGATACTGATGGTGATTTAACAATAATTGAAGCAGAACAAGATGCAGATTATAGAGTTTCTACTACATTATCTATATGGAGAAGAGATTATTTTTTAAAAAATTTAAAGGTGGGGATGTCACCGTGGGAGTTTGAAGGTGTTAGAGGTGAAGTTGGTAAAAATGATGGATATCATATTTTAGGAACAAAAGGAATTGAACCACCTGATAATTCTCCGGTTTTTACTACAAATGCTATTTGGAGAGGTAATAAAAAAAGATTTAATTTTCATAATAGTAATTATTCGTATATAAATAATGGTCAAAATTATTTAGATTCAGAGGTAGTAAAAGAAATGTTTGATAATAACATAATTGAAAATGATATAGAAGTTGGTTGGGTTTACGAAAGACAATGGTATAATTACAAGGGAGTATAACTATGAAAAATACTTTATTTATAACACATTTAGATGACAAGTTTATAGATGGTGCACTTGTTATGATATATTCAATGAAAAAACATGTTAAAGATTTTATGAAATATCCAATTAAAATATTACATAGTAGTGTAATATCAGAATTATCTACAGAAAATCAAGAAAAAATAAGAAAATTAGTTCCTCATGTTAAATTTGAGGATATATATAATGAAGTTTATATCAATGCGCCAGTTCAGTATCCGAAACATAGAGTTGCATTTTTATCTTTGGAATGTTTTAGACCAACCACATATGAAAAAGTTTTCTTTTTTGATTGTGATATGTTATGTATCAATGATATATCTGATGGTATAGAAAATGCACCAAATGATTTTGTGTCTGGGTGTGGTGGTAGTACTTCAGATATAAATTGTGGTTTGATGGTTATCGGTAAAGAATGGTTAAATGAAGATGTATATGATAAAATGGTTGATTGTGTGAGGACAATGGGAGTTACACGATTATTTACTCAACATATGATAAATTACGTTGTACCAGAATTTAATCTTTTATCGGATGATTACAATTGGAAAGTTGCACCAAGTTCTGAATCTGACAGATTAACTCACGGATACGGAATAACAGATGATACAAAAATTATACATTGGGCAGGTGCTTTACCAAATACTGGTGAAGATAGAAAACCAAATCCAAAACCTTGGGAAGAAGATGAAGATTCTAATGTTTTAAGTAAACTCTGGTATAAATATAAAAAAGAAATGTTGGAAGAAATTAATGACTAATTGTGTAAACATAGAGTGGAAAAACGGATTCGGAAATCAGTTATTTCAGTATTGTTATGGTAGATTATTATCGGAACAATTAGATTGTAAATTAACATATAGTGGAACTATTAGTGAGTGGGGCGGAACTTCTTTAATTGATCTGGGATTTATAAAAGATAATGAAGATATTATAAAAAGAACAACAGAGAATATAGAAGTTAATATTGACTATAATAGACAACAAGCAGTAGAGTTAGAAAATCCAAGTAACTATGAATATCATTTAGAAAAAATTCGTTCTTGGTTTCCTACGATAGAAAAAACAAATAAAACTGACTTGGTAGTTCATTTGAGGATAGGAGATAATGGTTTAAATATTTATACACCATTTGAGTGGTATAAAAAGGCAATCGAAGATAATGAAATTGAATTTGATAAACTTCATTTGGTAACAGATACACCAGAATCAGAAGATGTTAAAAAATTTAAGTTAAATTATAGTACAGAGTTGGTTTCTAAGTCAACAATAATTACAGTAGATGATAGAAAAACTTATAAAAATAATGTTTTAAATGATTTTAATTTTATAAGAAAATTTGATAAAATTTTATTTTCTAATAGTACTTTTCCTTGGTGGGCGTCTGTGTTAAGTGACGCATCTAAAGTGTGGTTTAATAAGGAATGGCAACCAAATCATTATAATGGTATGATTAAATTAGGTAAAACCAATTATAAAAATTGGGTTGGTATAGTACCATTTTCATTAAGAGGAGATTAATATGAAATTAATATATTCAAAAATAGAATCAAATAAATTATTACACATTGTTCATAGAGTTGATGAGTTTTATACCATAGATGGTGGACATAGGAGAGATGTTGTGGGGGAAAAGGAATTTATTCAACTTTCTGCTTTAAACATGGAAGAAGGTCACACATTTAAACCACATAAACATATATGGAAACCAGGTGAAGAACAGTCTATAGCCCAAGAATCTTGGGTAGTTATTAAGGGTAGTGTTAAATGTATTTTTTATGATTTAGATGATAGAATTTTAGAAAAACCTATATTATATCCAGGAGATTGTAGTGTGACTTTGGGTGGTGGACATACATATGAAATACTTGAAGATGATACTTTAGTATACGAGTATAAAACTGGTCCATATAAAGGACAAGAAAATGATAAGATTTTTTTAGATGAAATAAATAGCGGAGGTTTAAATGATAAATCACAAGTATAAATGTATTTTTATTCATATACATAAGACAGCCGGTGGTGCTATATGGCCAGCATTTGGTAATTATAATCCTAATGATGATGAAGAAAATCTACCCAACGGTGCAATGCATCATATTGCAGAACAGGCTAAAGAATTTTATGGTGATAAAATATGGAATGATTATTTTAAATTTACAATAGTTCGTAGTCCATGGGGAAAAAAGGTTGGTTCATATGAACATACAAGAAGAAAGTGGGGATCATATGGAGTCAATCCAGAATATTCACAAGAGAATTTTCTCCAATGGTTAAAAACATTTCAGATGCCAAAACCTCCTACTGGTGATTACCATGATTTGGATCAGTTTGATTGGTTGACTATCGATGGTAAAATGTCTATGGATTATATAATAAGATTTGAACATTTTGAAGAAGATTGGAATGAAGTGGTTAATATATTAAAAATTGAACCACCAAACGAATTGGGATGGGGTGGTCACCATGAAAATACCTACGCACATCCAGAAGCTTATGGATTTCAAAAAATTGCAGTAAAACTTGATTATAGTAAATATTACAATCAAGAGGCTATAGATTATGTGAAAGATAGATGGAAAAAAGATATGGATTATTTTGGGTTTGAATTTATGAATGGTAATTATAATTTAGAAAATGTGAGGTTATTAAATAAAAAATATGAGTAGATATTCAATGTTTATAGGTAGATTTCAACCATTTCACGAAGGACATAAGTGGTTGATAGAACAGAGGTTAAAGCTGGGTAAGAAAGTTTGTATAGCTGTTATGGATATACATGATACCGAACCAGATAAAAATCCATATACATATTATGAAGTAATGATGAAAATTTCAGAAGAGATGAGTGACCCCCTGAATGAAGGTAAGATTAAAATAATTTCTATACCACCTATTGAATCTGTTAATTATGGTAGAGATGTTGGTTATGATATAATAGAACATACACCACTGGAAGATATTAAAAGTATATCAGCAACGGAAATAAGGGAGGAAAATGATATTACTATCTAATCACTTATTGACATTAGATGAATTTAAAAATGTTGATAATGTTGTTATTAGGATAAATATGGCTCATGTTAAAGATGTGAATGAATTAAAAAGATTCGTGAATACAGATTATGATATATTTTTAGATTATCCTAAAGGTAGAACTAAACCACCTATACCAACATTATCATTTACAGAAGCAATAGATGCAATGAAGAAACATTCAAATATAAAGTATTTTGCCACTTCAAATATCGAAGAAGTATCTGAAGTAAATTTAATATGTGAGATGTTACCGAGGGGAGTGAGTTTTGTACCGAAGATAGAAACATTAAAAGGTGTTCTTAATTTAAATAAATTATTTGATACCGGTAAAATTAATTATATCATGCTTGACAGTGAAGACCTTTATACTGATATAAGAAATGATGTAGAATTGTTTATTACTTTAAAGGATAGAACAAAAAGAATTTGTGAAAAATATTCAGTTAAATTATTAGAATTATATGGAGTAGTATTCAATGGTTAAAATAAATATAGGCTGTGGTTGGAGAGATTTTGGTAAAGATTGGATTCATATAGATGGTGGAGATTATTCACATTTAGATTTCAAGGACATAACCAAATTAGAGTACAATGATAATTCAGTTGATTTAATCTATGCATCTCATGTCATAGAATATTTTGATAGGGATGAAATTAAAGATATACTAAAAGAGTGGATACGAGTATTAAAACCTGATGGTATATTAAGATTAGCAGTTCCTAATTTTGAAGCTATGGTTCATTTATATGTTGAAAAGAAATATCCATTAGAGAAGTTTTTAGGTCCACTTTATGGAAAAATGCCAATGGGGGATGAAACAATTTATCATAGAACAACATATGATTTTAACAGCCTGAAATCATTATTAGAAGAGTTGGAAATGAAAGATGTTAAACGATATGATTGGAATAATACGGAACATTCAGATTTTGACGACCATTCACAGGCATACATTCCTCATATGGATAAAGAGAATGGTACTTTAATTAGTTTAAACGTAGAGTGTAAAAAATAGGAGAATAGAATGGATAATTATCAGGGACCCAAAAAAGAAGAAACTCGTAATGAATATGGCATAGATATTCATTATTCTTCTTGGCCAGTAGGAAAGATTCCAAAAGAATTTCAAAGACCAGAACTTAATCAAATTAAAGAATTGGGATATAAATGGGAAGATCCAAGAGATGTCATAGATATGTTTGAAGAAAAGGTTGCTAAGTTTGCTGGTAGTAAATATGCATGTTCAATAGATTCTTGTTCTAATGGGTTGTTTTTAGCAATGAAATATTTGGGAGCAAAGGGGATAATTACAATTCCAAAGAGAACTTATGCTTCACCACCAATGCAAATAATACATGCGGGGTGTAAAGTAAAATTTGAAGATAGGGAGTGGAGTGGGGTTTATGAATTAAAACCATATAATATATGGGACGGTGCTACAAGATGGACAAAAGATATGTACATTGGAGACGATGCTATACAAGTTATATCCTTTCAGATAAAGAAAAGAGTTCCTATTGGTAGGGGTGGTATGATATTAACGGATAGTAAAAAAGCTTATGATTGGTTTAAATATGCAACCTATGATGGCCGTGATTTAAGAAAATACTATATGGATGATGAATTTGCATTGGTTGGTTGGCATATGTATATGACACCAGAAGATGCCGCGAGGGGTATTATTTTAATGGATTCTGTTCCAGAAGAAAATGAAGATACTGGTGGATCTAAAACATATTCTGATTTATCAGATAGAGAAATATTTAAACCATATTTAGGAGAATAAAAATGAAAAAAAGAAAAGCATTTATAACTGGTATTAATGGTCAAGATGGTAGTTACCTTGCAGAATATCTTTTAGAAAAGGATTATGAGGTATATGGTATTGTTAGAAGAAATTCTATTGCTGAAAACCAAGAAAGTAGAATTGACCATTTAGTTGGAAATGGTGTAGAAACTGCATACGGTGATTTACTTGATGTTAGTTCGTTAGAGAGAATGGTGGGTACTATTAAACCAGACGAGATTTATAACGTAGGAGCACAATCTCATGTTCGAATTAGTTTTGATATACCACAATTTACTGTACAAACTAATGCACTTGGTGTATTAAATATGTTAGAGGCATATAAGTATCACTGCCCAAAGGCAAGATTTTATCAAGCATCATCGTCTGAATGTTTTGGTAGATCGGTAGAAGAAGACGGGTATCAGAGAGAAACTACAAAGATGGAGCCGACTAGTCCATATGGCTGTGCTAAAGTATTTGGTTATAATATAGTTAGACATTATAGATTTGCTCATAAGTTATTTGCAGTGAATGGAATATTATTTAATCACGAATCACCTAGACGGGGTGCTAATTTTGTAACCAATAAGGTTGTAAAAGCGGCAGTCAGAATAAAGTTGGGCTTACAAGATAAATTAGCATTGGGTAATATGGATTCGTATCGTGATTGGGGTCATTCCAAAGACTATGTTAGAGCGATGCATATGATTTCCAATCATACAGAACCAGATGATTTTGTGGTGGCTACTGGTAGAACTCATTCTGTTAGAGAGATGTGTAATTATGTATTTAGTAAATTGGATATTAATTATAAAGATTTTATAATACAAGATCAAAGATTTATGAGGGCGGAAGAATTAAAATATTTAAAGGGTGATTCTTCGAAGATTAGAAAAGTATTGGGGTGGAAACCAGAATATACGTTTGAAACTTTGATGGATGAGATGATTGAACATTGGCAAAAAGTTTATGGATAAATATTTTTATACAAGTGATGAGATGGAATCTGTATTTAGAAGTCAAGATTTACAATATTCTTCTGACCATTCTATTGATGAATTAATTCAGAGGATGAAAGAGTTAAATAAATTAGATACAGAGGTAATAGACAATCAATCAATTGCAATAGTTGGTAATTCTGGTGAATTGAAGAATAACAAATTTGGTGAATTGATTGATTCACATGATATTGTCATTAGATGTAATTTAGGTAGAACTGAAGGATATGAAAAACATGTTGGTAAAAAGACTGATTTTAGATTTATAGCGGGGAAATCTTTTTGGAGAGATTTAAGTGATCATTTTTCTGCGTATGATAATAATTTTCTTACAAATCTTAAAGATCAACATTTTATAATAAAGGCAGAACCACTGTATCCTGCAATACAAGGTATTATTAAAAATTTTAATACTGGATGTAACATACTATATCTTCGTCAAGATTTTATAGATGGAGCAGAAAGCAGATTAAATTTAAGTGACATAAGTTTAGGATTAACTGCAATTTTATTGGCACTACAATGGTCAGAAAATGTTTCTATTTTTGGATTTACTTTTTGGCAAGAAGATTGGAAAGATAGACATTATTTTGAAAGTATAAAACCATATCCTATAGGTCATAATCATTTACCTGAAAAGAATTATGTAGACCAGTTAGTAGAAGAAAATTTTATAAAGAGATATTAGGAGAAACACAAATGAAAAAAATAGTAATAACAGGTGGACTCGGATACATTGGAACTGAACTATGTAAATTGTATTCAGGCGAAACAAGATTTAAAGATATAACTGTTATTGACAATAGATTTGTATCAGAAAGGGTTAGTCAATTGAGAAATTGGGGTATAAATTTTAAACAGGGTCATATTTTAGATAAGGAATTTATCGAAGATGTTCTAAAAGATGCAGATATAGTTTATCACCTAGCAGGTGTAACTGATGTTGCATATACTAAAACTGAGTCTAATTATGATAAAGATAACGAAATTAGAGAAGTTGGAATTGAGGGTTCAAGAAATATAATTAATCTTAGTCCAGAAAAATGTAAAATTATATTTCCATCTACACATGTAGTATATGAAGGATTCAATGAAACTAAATTTGATATAACGGAAGATATAGAAACAAAACCTGTACTTACTTATTCAAAGGGGAAGGTTCAAACAGAAAAAGATTTAATAAATTCAGATAAAGATTTTGTAGTGATTAGATTGGCATCAGTATACGGTTATTCATTGGATACAATGAGAATAAATATTATGCCTAATTTATTTTCAAAGATAGCTTCACAAAATGGAACTATTAAATTATTTTCAGGTGGGGTTCAATATAAGAGTTTAGTTTCTCTGTTTGATGTAGTTAGGTGTTTTAAATTTATAGCGGAATCCCAAGGAATAAATAGAGAAATATTCCACTGTTCAAATGAAAATATGACTGTAAAAGAAGTGGCAGAATTATGTAAAGAGATAAATTCAAATATAGACCTAATTGAAACAGAAGATGAAATTCCAAATCTTGGATATACTACATCAAATAAAAAACTATTATCAACCGGATTTGAATTTAGGTATAATCTTAGAGAATGTATTAAAGAAATGATAGAAAATTGGTCAGAAAAAGAATTGATAGATGATTTAGAATTTCTTCAACGTGGTGATAAAGAATATATTGACGATAGGGGCAGGATTAGTAATTATGAATTAACAGAACCTATAAATTTAATAGGATATATAGAATCAAAGGCAGGTACAGTTAGGGCAAATCATTATCATCCAATCCAAGAACAAAAATGTTTACTCATAAAAGGTAAATATATAAGTGTAATAAAGGATTTATCTAGTTCTGATTCTGTGTTGGAAACCAATATAGTTAATGAGGGTGATTTGTCAATCATAAAACCAAATGTAGCTCATACAATGGTTTTTCTTGAAGATTCAATATTTTTAAATCTTGTAAGAGGTGAAAGAGAACATGAAAATTATGGAATAACACACACTATTTTTCATGAACTTGTAAATGAAGATTTTAGAGATTTTATAGTAAATTATTATAAGGCAGAGTGCAGAAGTTGTGGAAACGAGCAACTAAAGAATGCGGTTTCTCTTGGAATGTCACCACTTGCAAATAATCTACTTAAAGATAATAAACAAGAGGATGAGTTGTTCCCATTAGAAATGAATTACTGTCCAGAATGTCATAATTGTCAATTATCTGTGGTTGTACCACCAGAAAATATGTTTAATAATTATCTTTATGTATCTTCAACTAGTTCAATTTTTAGGAAACATTTTTCTGATATGGCTATTAAATTTATTGATGATTTTAAGTTAGATTCTAATTCATTGGTAGTTGATATTGGTAGTAATGACGGAATATTTTTAAAACCATTACAAGATAATGGAGTTCAAGTATTAGGTGTAGATCCTGCAAAAAATATTTGTAAAATAGCAAATTCGAATGGAATAGAAACTATTGAAGGTTACTTTGATGATGATGTAACTGAAAATATATTAAAAAATAAAGGAAAAGTAGATTTAGTTACAGGTTTTAATGTTTTTGCTCATTCTGATAAGTTAAAAGAAATAACAAATAATATATTTAAATTACTTAAAGATGATGGTACTCTTGTAGTAGAAGTTCAGTATCTTTTAGATACTATTAAAGACTTGACATTTGACAATATCTATCACGAACATGTA
>Ga0209349_1001396_pt1 | contig 11972 bp, 20 predicted proteins | sample ETNvirnome_2_130_FD_184067 | JGI IMG/M metagenome (GOLD analysis project Ga0209349, IMG submission 184067) | Marine viral communities from the Pacific Ocean - ETNP_2_130 (SPAdes) (version 2) | ecosystem: Environmental > Aquatic > Marine > Oceanic | place: Pacific Ocean | collected 2013-06-22
AGGGCCTTACTCGTTTACCTTCAAGGTTTTGGCGAGTGCTGATATCCGCGTCTATGTCGGCTCGACACTCAAAACGGTCACTACACATTATACGACGAGTTTGAATGCTGATGGCACGGGCAGCGTCACCTTTACTAGCGGCAACGCGCCGGCAACTTCCACCATTGTCACCATTGAAAGCAATCAGGCGATTGAACGAACGTCCGACTACACAACGGGCGGCGATTTCAAGGCGACCAGCATCAACGATGATCTCGACAGGCTGGCGATCAATGACCAGCAGCTTGAGACGGCCATATCCCGGAATATTCAGCTTCCGGTGAATGTCAATCGCACAACGAGCGGCACGGGTGTTAGTGGCCCGTTGGAATTTCCGTATGACGATACCGTGGCGAATAATGCCAGCAAGGTAATTGTGTTTGACACCGCCGGCACGGGGCTGGTAGCCACTCAGGCTATCGGCGAATATCAGGGCAACTGGGCTGCGAGCACCGACTATGTGCTGCGTGACATCGTCAAGGATACGGACAACAACAGCATCTATATTTGCGTCACTGCACACACCTCGACCGGATCGGTGCCGCTATCGACCAACACAGATTCGGCCAAGTGGTCGTTGATCGTTGACGCGGCCAGCGCGACAACATCCGCCACTGCTGCGGCGACATCTGCCCAACTCGCAGACGACTGGGCCGTCAAAACCAGCGGTATAGTAGAAAGCTCAGAATACTCTGCAAAAGCCTATGCGTTGGGTGGCACCGGCGTGACGGATACGTCAGGTAAAGGTTCGGCGAAAGAATGGGCGACAGAGACAAGCGGCACGGTCGATACCTCCGAGTATAGCTCCAAAGAGTATGCAGTCGGCACGCAAGCATCGACTGGCGGCTCGGCTAAGTCTTGGGCGCAAGACACTGACCAAGTTAATGGCGCGTCAACCAACGACCGTTCCGCGCAGAACTGGGCGCAGGGCGCGAGTATGACTGGCGCGACGCTGGGCGGCTCGGCGAAGGACTGGGCACAAGTTACCGGCGGCACGGTCGATGGCACCAATTACGCCGCGAAGGAATGGGCGCTGGGGACGACCGTGGCTGACGGCTCGGCGAAAGACTGGGCAGTCCTTGCCGAAGACAGCGCGGTCACAGGGTCCAGCTATTCCGCGCTGCATCACGCCGCGAAGGCGGCAGCTAGCGCCACCACGGCCTCGACGCAAGCGACGAACGCTGCGACATCAGCAACTTCATCAACCACACAGGCCAGCAATGCCTCAACCTCCGCCAGCGCGGCATCGGCTTCCGAGACAGCGGCAAGCGTTTCAGAAACCGCAGCCGCGAGCGCGGCCAGTGCAGTCGGCCTGTCATTCACGTTTGACTCGTCCACCACAATGGCCGATCCCGGCACGGGCGACTTCAGGCTGAACCATGCCACCGTCGCCTCGGTTTCCGCCATAGCCCTGGACGCGACGAGCGCCGATACCGGCAATCCAGATGTCTCTGACTTCGTCGCAACTTGGGATGACTCGACTTCGACACTGAATGGCCACCTCATCTTGAAAAAGAAGGGTACGCCCGCCACATTCGCGATCTACACGGTCGGCGCGGTGACCGATAACACGGGCTGGCTTCAAGTGGCGCTAAATCATGTTGACTCTAACGGATCGTGGAGCGCCGCCGATGTCGGCTATCTCCAGTTCATTCGGATTGGTGACAAGGGGGACACCGGGTCCACCGGGTCCACCGGATCGACTGGCGCCACGGGCAACAGTGCTGGCTTGCTTATGGCGTGGGAAAGCACGACCACCGACACAGATCAGGGCGCTGGCAAGGTGTGGCTCAATCATGGCACGCCCAGCTCTGCCACTGTTGTCTACATGGATGATGTTGAGGCCGGTGGGGCCAGCATTAACGCACTCGTTGACACCTGGGATGACAGCACCACGACGGCGCTGCGCGGCACGATCTCGATTTACAAAAACTCAGCGCCTGAGAACTTCCACATTTTCAATGTGACTGGCGCGGTTACCAGTGCTTCGACGTACTCGAAAATCGCCTCAACATTCGTTCAATCGGCCGGCACGATAAGCGACGGCGATGCAGTCTCCGTGCAGTTTCAGCGCAGCGGAGACACCGGGGCATCCGGCCCCGGTTCAGGCGATCTACTCGCATCAAACAATCTGAGTGATGTGTCAAACGCAGCCACTAGCTTTGGAAATCTAAAACAAACGGCCACTACGACAGCGACGGGCGTGTCTGAATTGGCGACGACCGCCGAGACGGTGACGGGAACCGACACTGGCCGTGTTGTCACGCCAGCCGGTTTGCATGGCGCGTTGGCGGGATTAACAGATACAACTATTACCGCAGCCGACACAATAATCTTTGCCGATGCCACAGATTCTCAGGCGCTAAAAGAGGACACAGTGCAGGGAATCATCGACTTGGCTGGCGCGTGGTCGGTCGTGGCGACAAGCGAGGGGTCAGACGTTAGCGGCATCACCCTCACCGGGATTGATTCAACTTGCGACACATGGGTAGTAATGATTAGCGATCTCAGGGTTGCAACCGATGAGGATGAGGTAGCCATGCGTTTCGGGACATCTGGCGGTATTGAAACAGGCTCCGATTCTTATCGATACTGTCACTTTGGTTGTCATAGTGATGCCACTTCAGGCTCCAACACAGTTGCATATCTTTACACCTCCGACGGAACAGAATCCTACATGCAAATCGCCTACCGAGTTGGATCAGACGTTCGGGAGGGAATGGGGGCAATTCTGCACATTCATGTCCCTGCTGATTCAACCATGCGGCCAAATTTTTCAGGAACCCACAGCGCAGTCGATGCTGATCAATTGACCCGAGGTGGTAGTTGCCACGGTTCATTAGCCACAACGTCGAGTTTCGCTTTAGACAGAATTAATATTTATGGTTTAGCGGGTAACATATCTGGTCGAGTTACACTATACAAAATTGCTCATGCTTAATATAAAGTTGCTCACGAATAGGAGAATATAAATGGCAAATGATTTTCAAATGGTTAACGGTGATCGTATTCAACTTACAGATGAAGAACAAGCTGCAGTGAATGCTGAAAGAAATCACTACAAAACTGTTATAAAGCCAGCCAATCAATTTTCTGATTTGCGAAGACAGAGAAATCAGTTGCTATCGGAAACAGATTATTTGTTCGGGTCAGATGTACCCTTGATGTTAGATGAGAAAACTCAGGAGTGGCGCACCTATCGTCAGGCGCTGCGCGATCTTCCCGCCAACACGCCAAATCCTGCCAATGTTTCATGGCCGATGATGCCGACGCGAAAGCAGTAGTCGTGGCAAAAAAGCAGGCGCTGAGAGATTTGCCAGCGACCTTCGATCTCAGCGGCGCGATTACTGGCGATGAACTTGACGCGCTCTGGCCCAACGAATTGCCAGACCGTGGCGATGACTGATCGTGGCGATGACTGATCGAATCGAAATCCGCGACGAGGCGCGGATCACGGCGATGGCCTGGGAGCTTGCGCGCGTCCACCGCGAGAACATCGATCTCCGCGCTGCGCTTATCAGTGTGAGAAAAGATTGTGAAATTTATCAGCGAATGACTCAGACAAGCAACGTGGACGATGAAATTAAAATAGGAGGCACCGCATGATGTTTTTTCTCCCCTTTTTAATGGCAGCGGTAATCGCCTTTTCGATCCCGGCTGTCGCGGCTCAACAGGCAGAAGCCGTGCCGGTCGCGGAACACGAGCAGATGCTCTATCCGACTGTTTTAGTTCGCCTGGGCGATGGCACGGGCAGCGGCACGGTGATTTATTCCGCCCAGAACGCGGCGGGCGAGTATGAGAGTTATGTTCTCACAAATTATCATGTGATCAGAAATTATGTGAAGCTCACAAAAATTTGGGATAGCGAAAAAAAGGAGCATGTGGAAACGGAGACCCGGCGCCCGGTTAATGTAGACCTCTGGGAATACAACAACTACAGTTCCGCCGTTGGGACAATCGGTCGGCTGGCTAATATAGTCGCCTACGACAAATCGCGTGATTTGGCATTGCTGATGATCGAGGACCGGGAGCGCCCGATGCCCTACGTCGCCGCACTCTATCCAGAGGGTGCCGATGACGGCCCCTGGATTTTTCAGCAGGTCTTTGCCGTGGGCGCGGGCCTGGGCAAACCGCCGTTTCCAACCGTTGGCGTCCTGGCTGGATATGGCCGAGATCAGGACGGCAACGCGCTGTATCTGGCATCAGCGCCGATAATTTTCGGTAATTCTGGCGGCTCACTTTACGTCTTCAGCCCGCCGCGTGGTCAATTTGAACTGATCGGCGTCCCGTCGATGGTGTCGGCCTACGGATGGGGCAATGTCGTGTCGCACATGGGCTGGAGTCGCCCGATCAGCGAACTGAGGATTTTCCTGCGTGCCGCCGGGTACGGCGAGAGGATTCTCGGCGACGAGCCGGAGGTGGACAATGCCGACGTTAAGTGAATGCGAAAATTGTCGCGTTAACATCGCGTCGCTTGAGGCGACGGTAAGCGGCATGTCTGATCGACTGAATGCTGTCGAAAAAAACCAACTTGAACTAATTGAACTCGCCAGTTTCGGCAAGGGTAGCTTGCGCGCCATCCTCCTGATGGGTGTCGGGCTGGGCGGATTGGCCGGGTTGGCCGTAGCGATTAAATCCTGGATGAACTGAGGAGAAAATTATGAACTGGATATTGGAACGAGCGAAAGAACGCTCGACTTGGATGGGCCTGTTTTCGCTCGCCGGTGCGATCGGCCTGGGTTTTTCGCCGGAAAATAAAGAGATCATCATCACCGCTGCCGTAGCCGTCGTTGCGGCCATCGCTGCGATGACCAAAGATAATGCCCCACCTACAGCATCAGAATGATGCCGGCTTTTTTAGCTGTCCTCAAATTGCTTGGCGGCGTCCTCAAATTGCTGCCGATGGTTGGCGCCTACTTCGCCGGGAGAACGCATGTCTCGGCTAAGATTTCTCGACGCACAGCCAGGGCGAAAGCTCGTCAGGTTGAGATTGCTGCTCGTCCTCGCAGCAAGCCTGCTGATCTCGTTAAGCGGATGCGGGATGCTGACGGACAGTGATCCGTCAATTTGTCCACCGTACCCTGTCGCGGGCAACGCCGTCGCCGATGAAATCGAGGATAGGATGTTTCCGGCTGAGAATTATCCTGCCTTTTGGGGCTGGCTCAACCGCTTGGACGTACTGCGTGAGCAGTTAGAGTGAGTGGGAAAAGATGAGTTCGGGGAAATACACTCCCGACGAATGGCGCGGGTTATGCCAGGAGGCGCTTGATGCAGTTGCACTGACCGGCTCAAAAGCGGAAGCGTCGCGGCGCCTTAATATCCCCTGGGGTACGCTCCTCAATAGAGTACGAAAAGGAGAGGAGCTTGGTCTTACACCTACCGTCAAACCTGAGAGCAAAGAGTACACCCTTCCTCAGTTTGGCGAAGACGATATCTCGGCGCCTGAAATTCTTGACCATCTGGAAAAAAGGTTCGAGAAAAAATACCAGGCGCAGAAGGCGCAACACTGGTTTGAAATTAAAGTCAAGACCGACGCTCCGGCTGGGCTTGCTGTTGTAGGTGACCCGCATCTAGGACCAAACTGCAACATCAGTCTGCTTAGAAAAGATGTTGAAATTCTCAGCGGCACCGCCGGAATGATGGCGGTCAACATTGGTGACACAGCAGACAATTGGAGTACTGGGCGCCTGATCCAACTTTACAGCGAAGAGGATATCAGCCGCCCGACTGAGCAAAAACTGGCGCATTGGTATTTGCGCGACAGTGGTATTCCTTGGGTGCTGTGGCTGCACGGCAATCACGAGATGATGCACTCAGAATTTGCTACCTATTTGCGATCAATAAATGTACGCCAGATGCCGATGCTCGATTGGCGGGCGCGTTTCAAGCTCGTTTTTCCATCCGTTGAAATCAAGATCGACGCAGCCCACGACCACAAGGGCCATTCACAATTCAATCCGACACACGGCCAAAAGAAGGCGGCGCTCTGGGACGAGGACGCGGATATATATGTCGCTGGCCACCGGCATCTCTGGGCGCTGGGCCATGAGGAGATGGACGACGGGCGAGTTGTGTTTTTCGGCAGGGCGAGGGGATATAAATGGCTCGATAAATACGCGGTGCGTCATCAGTTCTATCAGCAAAAATATGGCGCGACGATCTTGTTTGTGATCGACCCGTTGGCGGAGACACCTGTCAGCCGCATTCACTCCTTCGTGGACCTTGAAGAAGGCGCAAAATTTTTATCCTGGAAACGTGAGAATGCTCAATCCTAACCAATTCCGTAATGAAATTATCCGCCCTGTTTTGACCATGCTTGACGGCCGGGACGGCAAATCATGGACCGGCGCAGCAGCGGAGGAGTTGTTACTTGGGACGGCGCTGGTGGAGAGTAATCTAACGTGGCTGGTACAGCATAGGGAGGGACCGGCGGTATCGGTGTTTCAGCTTGAGCCGGCCACAATTAAGGACATACAGGAAAATTTTATTCGTCATCGCCCGATGTTGCGCGAAGCGGTCGAACTAACGGCTGGTGTGTGGCCGATCATGCCGGGTGCTCTGAAGGGCAACCTCTACTTAGCTGCGATGATGTGCCGTATTCATTATCGCCGTGTTCCAGCGCCGTTACCAGAAGCCGGGGATGTTGGAGGACAGGCTAAATATTGGAAGAAATATTACAACACTACAAAAGGCAAAGGTACTGTCGGAAAATATAGAGAAGCGTGGAAACGGCGCGGCCAGTCCGGTTGACTTCGATCTCGCGTGGCCACTCTGTCCCAGTTGCGGTGAGCAGATCGTCCTGATTGTCGATCATGGCGAACAGCACTGTTCGGCGTGTGGCTTGCGTATTATCCTCGCGCCACTCAGTCGATAAGACTTACTGAATTTTGGTGGTGCTTGGTGTGATGAATATGGCCCTTGCGCTCAAGCACGGCGAGACGGTTCCAGATTGCGGTCTGGGATACATCAAAATGCTCCGCCATCTCCCTAATGCTTGGCGAGTAGCCGAGTCCGTCAAATAGGACGCGGAGCTTGCCCATGAACAGAGCCTGATCTCGACTCAGCCCTTGTTTCGGTTGCATGGGACGGTCGCAGGTGGGGCATTTATTCATTTTTTAGCCCCCAGTTTTTTGTTAGCTGCCAGCCGCCGTTGCTTGAGGTTCTTTTGCGTGTTCTCTGGCAGCGATTCGAGCGCCGATTTGTTGGCGATCTCAAAGTTTTTGAGCGCGGTCATTTTCTCGCGGCTCGTCAACACCTCGTCCTTCATAATCGACGACATCTGTAGCGTGTACTCCATTATCCACTCGTCCTCCTCGGTAAACACGATAGGCGCCTCCTGTTCGCCAAGCTCATTTTCAGGCCATGAAAGGACAATACCTCCTGTATTGCCCTTGGACGGCTCTGGAGGGGCATCTTCCGTTTCGGGTAGGTCACCACCAGAGGGTGCCGCGATGGCCGCTGTCTCGCCTTCAGGGGGCTTCTGAGGCGCATCAGCCTCCCAGACCACAGGTTGGGCGGCGGGGATGTCTGCCACCTCAGTTTCATCGAGAAGTCCCAGGCCACAAATCGAAAGTGTCACCCTTCGTTTCGCTTTTGTCATGGCCTTGGCGATGGCGTTTGCTTTTGCCTCGCCTCGGAGTCCAGCAATGGTGACTGCCCCCATGTCCTCGTCGGCGCGGCCATGTTTGTCCTTCGCCTGGACCGTCACAATATAGAGGCCATCAGCATCTTCTTTATCGACCACGCGGATTGAAACGCCATGGATTTTTCGCAACTGATCCGCACAATCCTTCCTGGCATACAACACCGTGCGGCCCTGGAGCTTGAGAAACTCGAAAGGCTTGGTCAGGGGGTTCAATCCCATTGAGTCGCAAAGGGCAGTGACATACTTCAGCCTTTCGCCCTGGTTTAGCTTGGCGAGATCGCCACCAATGATGACCTGTTCGACAGCTTCAATTGCCTGATTCATATCTTCCTCTCCTTAATCATCAGCGCCCGTGTCACAAATCCCTTCTTGGCTGGCACGGTTTTGGCTGGCTGATCCTTAAATTCGCGTGTGCCAAAATTGATTGTCGCGTCGGGCAAAATGACCTTCTCAGCGCCGCCGATGATTTGTTTAATCAGCAAAGATTCGCGCTCGATCAGTTCGTCGCACGATCTTTTGGTCCGTTTGGCGGTGATAATGTTATCGCTACTGTCGATCAGGTGTTGCCGCCCTTCGCGGGTGATGTGTTCAGCCTCATCTTCAGTCAAGTCGAGGGGTTCCGGGCGGCGGTTGCCGGGGATCATCCGGCTTGCCTCGCTGGAGGTCTGTGGCGGATAGTCGCTATCGTCCTCCATCTTTCTCCAGAACTCATTGACCCCATCACGGATTGCTTTGATGGTAGGCTCATGCCGGGGAATGATTGCTATGCGCCAGATCAAATCTGATCTCGCCAGTTCGGCGAGGACGGTAAGCTCACAATCCAAACAATCCATCTGAGCCTGACACTGGATAACGCGCAGCATGTTGTCGATGGAATCAGCCGGATAGCGGGGTATCTTGCATTCCCAATTGTTGCCGGCGGGAACGGGGAAATCCCGATATGTCCAATCCTCTTTGAATATACCATCCAGACTGGCTGTCATGTTACAGAACTCATTTTTATAGCCGACGAAAGGCTCCGCAACATCGGCGCCAAACTCCTCGTTGAACCAGTCCAGCGCGCCATCTTGAAAATAGTTTCCAGCTTTCATCGGCGGCGTCGGGTCATTTTCAATTGGTGTGCCGTCCCTGGCCGCGCGGTGTTTCGTTAAAATGTCGTTCCGGGTGGTGCCGTAATGGGCAATAAATTCGCCGTCGATTTCGACCAGCCAAGGCGTCTCTGACGCGCCAAGCTCATGTCCTGTTCGGGAGTGTTTCGCCATGTCAGCCTCCTATGAGGATGTAGCAAAGGAGGCCGATGGCAAAGATGGCCGTCATGCCGAGAACATCGCCGATGAGATGCAACCTCATTGGCTTATCCTCTCAAGCTGAGTGGCCTCGACATATGGGATGCGCGTCCCATCGTCGCATTCGACCTGATAGCGCAAAGGATCGCTATAAGTAGTACCGCTCACCCAGCCGGTGATAGGCTGATATGGCGGTAGCAGTTTTACTTGATCGCCGTGCTTGATTGCGTCCATTTTTCCCTCCAATGTTTTCGTCACACTAAGCCTTTGATGCCGCGCGACTTGTGCAATTCCCGTAGGGGTCGCCAACCTCCTCATAAGTCCCATATTTTCGCCATCTACTTCCAATTTTCGCCATACTTACGCGCAATTTACACTGTTTTTTCGTCACTTTCAACTTTTTGCGAGCGGCAAATGATCTCTGCTCCGACTCGGCCATCTCGATGTAGGTCTGAGCCTCACGAAGGTTCGCCCAGCCAAAAAAGGCACATAATTCGGGTGCCGTGACCCCGGAGTTTGCCATATTTGCACCCAAGCTGTTCCATTCGTTCCTCATTTTTTTGATTTCTGTCTATGCGCCAGTACATTTTTTACCGCCTGTGGGTGCCAACGCGATGAGGCGGTACTCTCATGTTGCTTCTTTTCGCCAGCATAGGTTTTGACGCCTCGCGCATTGAGGGCTTTGGCAATTCCGCGATAGGAGTGGATGCCGGCGGCTTCGATCTCGTCAATGACCGGGATGATCCGCAGGGCAAACTCCTTGCTATGCTTCTTCATTGCCCTGCTCCCCTTCGCCGCGTGTTGCGCAATATCTGGGTTGCCGAGCTTAACACCGCGCGCTTTGGCCTCGGCCAGCGCGGCCTTGGTGCGCTTGCGGGTGTTGGCGACCTCCAGATCCGCGACACTTGCCAAGATTCGCCAGAGGAATTTGGTGTTGTCAGCATCGGCCAACTCAGGGATGTCACAGGCCACGACAGCCACGCCGTGCCTCTCGCTATATTCAAGTATCCACTGAAGGAAGCTGAAATCGCGGGTAAGCCTGTCCATCTTGGCGATGATTAGGACGGCATGATCCTTGGAGCAGTCTTCAAGCGCCTGACGCAGAACGGGGCGGCGTAGCGTGGTGCGTCTACCCGATTCAACCTCTTTGCAGGTTGCGATCACCTCCAGGCCCATCTCCTTGGCCTTGGCGTTAGCGACCTTGGTTTGCGCGGCCAGCCCCAGCCCGGACGCACCCTGCTTTTTGGTGCTGACCCGGACATACAGGCGAGCTTGTGTCGGTTTGTATTTAAGATTTGCTAACATTCGGTGGCGTCCTCCCTGCACCTATAAAACCCGTATTAGATGGGTGTACCTAGCCGCAACCAACTGCGTCATTGAGTTCCTTGGCCAGCATTTCACGATTATTGACAACAATCTTTTCGATGTTCCAGTCAGGGCCATCGACTACTCTTTTAACGTCTTTCTTCAGCGCGAAGTATGTGCAATTCTCATAAGCATCACAGGTCACACGATAAACAATCATCTCGCGTCCTCCTTCCATAAAACCCCGATTAAATGGGTGTAGCTATTCCGTTTTAAATGCCTTGCGGCCAATTTTCTCCAGGGTGCTGTGCAGTTTGTCCTGGTCAACGCCAGCATCCGCTAGCCTATCCATCGCAGCGGTGTCTTCCATCAGGACCACGCCCACCGCGTACAAGTCTTGCGCCTCCGTCTTGTCGAGTTCGATTGTGATTCTTTCACTCATCTCGCGTCCTCCTGTTTCACCCAGTTTTCAATCGCTTGCTCCTGGCTGAACTCGATCAAATCATCCGCAATCTTTTCGCTCGGTGCCATGGCATATGTCGCGTGCATGACAACGGCGAGCAAACCAGCCAGCGCGGCGTCTTCACTTGCGCCGCTTTTGCCCAGTGCTTCAAGTGCGTCCAGACCAGCTTGATAGCCGGTTTGATAGGAATCATCCGTGTATGCTAACATATCGCGCCCTCCTTCACGTCCAGAGCGTCCCAGTTCCTGGCCTCAATTGTAATTGTTTTCGGGTCGTCGCCGATTATCACCTGGGTCGCGTCCCAGCTCCAAACGGGACCGATATTGGTGTCCGCAATGTCCTCGCCGCCGAACGTCGGCAACGCCGACCAGTCTAGCTGGCCGAATTTGGTGGGCGCGCCCCACAGGGTCTCATTGGTCAGATGCTCGTACAATTCGTGCAAATTCGCAGGGGTCGTTTCGTCGCTAATATATCGACTCATGTCGCGTCCTCCTTCATCTCCAGGATTGTGGTCAGATATTCGTCGATTGCCCGGATACCCTTCGTGCGTCATGTAACAACCTCCCAATTGATCCACCGGCCTGACGCTTTTTTGCGTCCTCCGTCGTCCAGTTCAATCCAATCACCAATTTTGGTGCCGGTAAATGGTCGTTCGCCCATTCGGCGCGGTTTTCTGCGTGATCCGCCCCAAATAGTGTATTCGCCGCACACCCTTATCGCTTCACATGGCGGTTTCTTGGCGGTTAATTCCGATTTGATTTTGTGCCGTTCCTCTGGCGTTAATTCATCCCAAAATTCCACCAGATCACGCGGATCAAAGAAGTCCGTTTCGTTAAACCATGTGCCGCCGGTATGGTGCCAATCGGCGCGGCGCCAATGGCCAGCCCTGGCGAGTGCCGTCGCGAGCGCCTTGGTTTCGCGCCACCCGGCGAACCGTAGCTCGGCAATGGTGATACGCGACAATGGGGACAGCCCGGAATTGTAGGCCGCAACGGCGCGGTTGCTCATTCCAGCAGCGAAATTGTAGCCGCTCATGCCGCGCCCCCCTTATCCGAATGACTTGCCCACCGCGCGTATTGCTTCCGGCCACGTTTGGCAAGTTCTGACGCCGCAAGCGTTTGTTGTGTAAATTGACTGCGCACCCTTGCCGCACTTTCCGGCGCGACATTGCAGCAAATTAACTCGCGGTTTACTACGTCAATTGTTGCGCCAATTTTGACAAATTGCGCGGCCC
>Ga0209349_1001398_pt1 | contig 11959 bp, 9 predicted proteins | sample ETNvirnome_2_130_FD_184067 | JGI IMG/M metagenome (GOLD analysis project Ga0209349, IMG submission 184067) | Marine viral communities from the Pacific Ocean - ETNP_2_130 (SPAdes) (version 2) | ecosystem: Environmental > Aquatic > Marine > Oceanic | place: Pacific Ocean | collected 2013-06-22
GTTTTGCAGCTCAGATGATACCGCCTGAACCCGTGAGCCACGCATACCGACGCAGGCACCGACCGGATCAATGCGGCGGTCGTTGGTTTTCACTGCGATCTTGGCACGTGAGCCGGGGTCGCGAGCGGCACCTTTGATCTCGATCAGCTGCTCGGCGATTTCCGGCACCTCGATCTTGAACAGCTCAATGATGAATTCAGGGCAGGTGCGTGAGAGTTGCAGCTGCGCACCGCGAGCGTCCGGGTCAACCTTGACCAGCAGCGCGCGAACACGCTCGTTCATCCGGTAGCGCTCGCCGGGGATCATCTCGTTACGCGGCAAAAACGCTTCGGCGTTTTCTCCCAGATCAATGATCAGGCCGTCACGGGTGGTCTTCTTAACGATACCCGCAACGAGTTCGCCTTCACGGTCAGCGTACTGACGCACGACTTCGGCACGCTCGGCTTCGCGCACTTTCTGCACGATGACCTGCTTGGCAGTTTGCGCGGCGATACGCCCGAACACAGCGTTTTCGATCTTTTGCTCGACCACATCGCCCAGCTTCAGCGGCGGGTCGCGCTGCTCGGCAATGCTCTGCTTGATTTCATAGTCTGGCGTTTCGAATTCGTCATCTTCGACCACGGTCCAGTAGCGGAACGTTTCGTAGTCGCCAGTGCGGCGGTCAATATGTACGCGCACATTGGCTTCTTCGTGCTCAAAGCGCTTACGCGACGCGCTGGCCAGCGCGGCTTCTACCGCTTCGAAGATAACATCGCGGGGGACGCCTTTTTCATTAGAGATCGCGTCCACGACCATTAAAATTTCTTTACTCATGCGTTTGCCTCGCCAGAAAACCTGTCCTTTTGTGCATCATCCCGGCGCCTGCCGGAAGCCGCGACCCGTGTTATTCGTCGAACTGCGGGACAACGTGCGCAGAATCGATGCTTTCGATAGGAAAGCAGTACTCTTCGCCTTCCAGTTGCAGTAGCACTTCATCGCCCTCGACACCTGCGAGGAGCCCTTGGTATTTGCGTCGCCCATCGAACGCGACACGTAGCTTCAGAGCGACCTGGTGGCCCTGATAGCGGATAAAGTGATCCAGGGAGTAAAGGGGACGTGCCATGCCGGGCGACGAGACTTCCAAGCGGTATTCGCCGGGAATGGGGTCTTCCACATCCATCACGGCACTGACTTGGCGGCTAATATCAGCGCAGTCTTCCACGCTGACACCGCTCTCGCGCTCGATGTAAATCACCAGCCGCGAATGCTTGCCCTGGGAAATATGGTCGATACCCCATAGCTCGAAGCCCATGGCGGCAACGACAGGTTCGATCAGCGCGTGAAGCGCAGCGTGTTTTGTGGCCACAGACAAAGCTCCTATAGCCGTTGCATCAGGCACCTGGCCAGGAGTCGTAAGAAAAGCTAGGTGGCTGATTGGCATTACCTGGGAATGTGTCTCTGGCTACTCGAACAACATCCGCTCTTGAGACACGCTTGGCTCGCAAAAAGCTCTTCATAAAAGCTGTTTACAAAAAACCAGTTACAAAAAGCTACTAACAAAAAGCCCCTTCACAGGAAGGGGCTTTTCAAAAGAAACCTGTAGTACCATTTTAGCAACATGTCGCGAATTTTTCGCAGCTCAAAAGCACCTTAATACATGCCGTTGAGCCTAAACCATGCTACTAGATAAATGGTAGCGGGGACCGGATTTGAACCGATGACCTTCGGGTTATGAGCCCGACGAGCTACCAGACTGCTCCACCCCGCATCAATCTAGGTCGACGATAATAGACACTTGAAAGGCTTACGTCAAGAACTCATTCCAAGAACTTGTTTCAAAAACTTTTTCAAATGCGTCTTTCGCCTCAGGTGCCAATCCTGACATTCTGGGAAGCTGGTAAACCAGCGAAACAGATGGTGCCGAAGGCGGGACTTGAACCCGCACGACCATACGGTCACTACCCCCTCAAGATAGCGTGTCTACCAATTCCACCACTTCGGCATCAGGGGAGGCTAAAGAAAGCGACATCAAGAAGTTACTCGCTGCTTTCCTCTAGCACTGGCGCGGTATTATCCATACTTGCAGGGGAGTCGTCAAGCATTGGAATGTTTTGCTGCTGTTCGATCAGCCGCGCATCAGGAATACCGGCTTCCGGCGCTTGGCCTGCCTGAGTGGCAAAGTATGCTAGAGCCATCGAGGTCACAAAAAAGCCAGCGGCTAAAATACCGGTGGTACGCGACAGGAAGTTACCACTGCCCCGCGAGCCGAAAACCGTTTGCGACGCACCACCACCAAAGGCTGCGCCTGCTTCGGCACCTTTTCCCTGCTGGAGCAGGATGAGTACAACCAAGGCGACCGCAATCACCACGTGAACCATAAGAATTGCAACTTGCATGGAGTTATCCTGCTGACTGACAAATGGCGTAGAAATCGTCGGTTTTAAGCGAGGCACCGCCCACTAAACCGCCGTCGATGTCCGGCTGGGCGAGCAGCTCAGCCGCGTTACTTGCGTTCATGCTACCGCCGTAAAGCAGTTTCAGCTGCTCGGCAAGCGACGCATCAAACCCTGCCTGATAGGCACGAATGCCTGCCATGACCTCTTGCGCCTGCTCTGGCGTGGCCGTACGGCCGGTACCTATCGCCCACACAGGCTCGTAGGCAATAACGATTTGCAGACGCTGCTCTGGTGCTAAGCGAGCCATGATATAGCCTACTTGGCGCAACACAACGTCCATCGTGCGGCCTGCATCGCGCTCCTCCAGCGTTTCACCCACGCATAGAATAGGCGTCAGCCCAGCATCAAGGGCTGCCAACAGACGGTCAAACACCTGCTCGTCGCTTTCGCGGTAAAGCTGGCGGCGCTCAGAATGCCCCACCAACACGTAGGCCACACCAAACTCTTTGAGCATGCTACCGCTCACTTCCCCGGTATGTGCCCCGGAGTGATGAGGATTAAGCGTTTGCGCCCCTAACTGCAGCGGCGTGTTGCTGAACGCATGGCGCGCAGCGTCTAGATAGGGAAACGGCGGAATGACCACCACGTCGATATTGGCGGGCAGCGCAGCAGAAGCAAACGTTTTGCCAAACGACTCAATCAACGCCGCAGAACCGTTCATTTTCCAGTTACCGGCGATTAATGGCGTACGCATGGATAATCCTCACTCAAGGTGGAGCAAAATGGTATAGGAGCCGCCTTGTCAAGACAACCGCTGTTGCAAGCCCAGTGACAAGCAGGACGCGCTCTGCCAAGCAAGGACGGCTATTCACGACCCAGCATGCTAGCCGAGTAGCGCCTGCACTTGACCTGCCAGCTTATTGGCTAAGCGATCCACATCCAAATGAGCGCGTCCTTCCACCATTACGCGGATTAATGGCTCGGTGCCGGATGGGCGCAGCAGTACCCGCCCTTGGTCCCCTAATTCAGCCTCCAATGCAGCAACAGCATCCAACAGCGGTTGGGCAGCCATAACCTCTTTGGCATTCGACCCTGCGGGCAAGCGCACATTAACCAGTGATTGCGGCACTTTTTCCAGCCCTTTCAGCAGCGATGGTAACGGTTTTTGCTCCCGCACCATTAACCCCAGCACCTGCAAGGCTGACACAATACCATCACCGGTCGTTTGTACGTGGCCACAGACAATGTGTCCCGACGCTTCGCCGCCCAGCTCCCAGCCGTTGGCTGCCATCATTTCCATCACGAAGCGGTCGCCTACTTTGGCACGCTGGAACGGGATACCGAGCCGGTCTAATGCCATCTCCAGGCCGAAGTTACTCATCAGCGTGCCGACCACTCCGCCTTCCAGAAGGCCGCGCTCAAAACGGTCACGGGCGATTAAGTACAAAATATCGTCGCCATCGACCTCACGACCATCCGCATCAACGAGCAGTACACGGTCGCCATCGCCATCGAAAGCAATGCCTAAATCCGCCCCTTGCTGAATTACCGCCGCCCGCAGCGCTGCTGGGTGTGTCGATCCCACATGGTGGTTGATATTTAATCCATCTGGCGCGGCGCCAATCACGCTCACTTCCGCCCCTAGCTCGCGAAAAACGCTGGGCGCGATATGGTAAGTGGCACCGTGGGCGCAATCCAATACCACTTTCAGTCCGTGCAGACTAAGTCGGTCCGGCAGGGTAGATTTACAGAACTCAATATAGCGGCCTGCGGCATCGTCAATGCGTGCCGCCTTACCTAGCTGCGCTGCATCGGCGGTGGTCAACGGGGCTTCCAGCATCGCTTCAATGCGGCCTTCCACGTCATCCGGCAGCTTTTTGCCTTCTGCGGAGAAAAACTTAATGCCGTTATCGTCAAACGGATTATGAGAAGCTGAAATCACAATGCCCGCATCCGCCCGGAAGGTACGTGTGAGATAAGCGATCCCAGGCGTGGGCATCGGCCCTAACAGGGAAACATCCACACCGGCGGCTGAAAGCCCCGCTTCCAGCGCCGACTCAAACATATAGCCAGAAATACGCGTGTCTTTACCAATTAATACCCGCGTGCGCCCCTTTTCACGGCGCAGCACCTGCCCAGCGGCCCACCCCAACTTGAGCATAAAATCAGCGGTAATCGGTGCTTGACCCACGGTACCGCGAATACCGTCAGTACCAAAATAGCGTCGTGTCATAACGAGAGTTCCTTATCAACGGGCGGCTCACAGCCCTCTTGTAGTACCGCCCAAGCCATATTCACAGCATCCACTGTAGGCCCAACATCATGCACTCGTAGAATGCTCGCCCCACGCTCAACCGCCATAGCCGACAAAGCCAAGCCGCCAGCTAACCGTTCTTCCACCGGACGACCCAGCACTTTGCCAATCATGCTTTTACGTGACATGCCTACCAATATCGGCAGATCAAACGCGAGCAGCGACTCCATATACTTGAGCAAACGCAGATTATGCTCGACGGTTTTGCCAAACCCAAAGCCAGGGTCGATCAAAAGACGATGACGGCGCAGCCCTGCTGCTTCACAAGCATCGATACGCTCGGATAAATACGCCGCGACCGCACGCTCTACGGGCTCGCTGTACTCAGGAGAGTGCTGCATGTTCTGCGGCTCACCCTGGCGGTGCATCAGACACACAGGCAAACCGCTGCTGGCAGCAGCTGCCAGTGCGCCCTCGCGCTCTAGCGCACGCACATCGTTAATCATCCCCGCCCCTAAAGCGCTGGCTTCACGAATTACCGTGGCGCTGCTGGTATCCACCGATACCAACGCATCTAGTTCGCGCACCAGCGCTTCCACTACGGGTGCGACACGGTCTAGCTCTTGCTGCTCAGAAACCGCCATAGCGCCTGGACGGGTCGATTCGCCGCCCACATCAATCAAGGCAGCGCCTTCGGCCAGCATGCGCTCGGCGTGGCGTAGCGCATCTTCTAAGGCAACATGCTGACCACCATCGGAGAACGAATCAGGCGTGACGTTCAAAATACCCATCACCCGTGGAAACGAAAGATCAAGCGTATGGCGCCCACAGCGCAGCTGCAAAGCACTCTCTGCTTGGCGCGAAGGCGATGAAGGGTCAACGTTCGGTGTCATGCTACCGCCTAAAAATAGAAAAGAAACGTAACTGCTATTGGCCCACAGCATAACAAAAAGGCGCCCCAATATGGGACGCCTTTGCTAACACCAGCAGTATGGCTTGATTAAGGACCTGCAGGGCCACCTAGCGGGTCAGATGGACGACGGCGAGGCTCATCGTCACCCTCTTCGCCTTCATCGCTTGACGCGTTAGGCGCTTGGTCATCCGCTTTCGCTTCTGGCTTATCGTCGCTGATGCGCATTCCACCACCGGAGGAGTCACCGTCGTTCCAGCCTTCCGGCGGACGCGGGTCACGTCCTTCCATGATGTCTTTAAGCTGGCTGGCGTCGATGGTTTCAAACTTCATCAGCGCTTCTGCCATGGCATCCAGCTTGTCGCGGTTGTCATGCAGAATCTGACGCGCCTGCTCGTAACACTCATCGATAATCTTGCGCACTTCTTTATCAAGACGCGCGGTGGTTTCTCCAGATTTCAGCTTACCACCGCCCTGACCAGGGCCACCGAGGAACTGGTGAGACTCGTCCTCATCGTACATGATCGGGCCCATCTCATCCGAGAGACCCCATTTGGCCACCATGTTGTGAGCCAGCTCAGTGGCACGCTTGATGTCGTTAGATGCACCAGTGGTCACACCGTTAGCACCCAGCGTCATCTCTTCGGCAATACGGCCACCAAACAGCGAGCAGATCTGGCTGATAATTTGCTGGCGCGACAGGCTGTAGCGATCCTCTTCCGGCAGGAACATCGTCACACCCAGCGCGCGGCCACGAGGAATAATCGTCACCTTGTAGACCGGATCGTGCTCAGGCATGACCAAGCCAATAATCGCGTGGCCTGCTTCGTGATAAGCGGTATTGAGCTTCTCTTTATCGGTCATGACCATGGATTTGCGCTCAGCGCCCATCATGATCTTGTCCTTGGCCAGCTCAAGCTCTTCCATGCCTACCAGGCGCTTGTTACGACGCGCCGCAAACAGGGCAGCCTCGTTCACCAGGTTGGCCAGGTCGGCACCGGAGAAGCCAGGCGTACCACGGGCAATCAGCTGCGGCTTCACGTCATCCGCCAGCGGCACCTTGCGCAGGTGAACGCCCAGAATATGCTCACGGCCACGGATATCCGGCAAGCCCACGGTTACCTGACGGTCGAAGCGGCCCGGGCGCAGCAGCGCGGGGTCAAGAACGTCCGGGCGGTTGGTGGCGGCGATGACAATAATGCCCTCGTTGGCTTCAAAGCCGTCCATTTCCACCAACAGCTGGTTCAGCGTCTGCTCACGCTCATCATTACCACCACCCATGCCGGTACCGCGCGAGCGGCCAACAGCATCGATTTCGTCGATAAAGATAATGCAGGGCGCCTGCTTCTTGGCCTGCTCGAACATGTCACGAACGCGGGATGCACCCACACCAACGAACATTTCAACGAAGTCAGAGCCTGAAATAGAGAAGAAAGGCACTTTGGCTTCGCCCGCAATGGACTTGGCCAGCAACGTTTTACCGGTACCAGGCGGGCCCACCATCAGTACGCCGCGGGGAATGGTACCACCCAGGCGTTGGAACTTGGTGGGATCGCGCAGGAAGTCGACCAGCTCTTCTACTTCCTCCTTCGCTTCGTCGCAGCCTGCGACATCTGCAAAGGTGGTTTTGATCTGATCCTGGGAGAGCAGCTTCGCCTTGGATTTGCCAAAGCTCATCGGGCCACCCTTGCCACCACCGGCACCGCCTTGCATCTGGCGCATGAAGAACATGAAGATCGCCAGAATGAGCAGGATCGGGAAACTGGCAATCAGTAGCCGCGTCCAGATGCTTTGCTGCTCCGGCGCCTTGCCGACCACCGTGACATTGTTGCTCAGCAGGTCGTCGATCAGCTTCGGATCTTCCGCCGCCGGACGAATGGTCTGGAACTGCGAACCATCCGTGCGCTCACCGGTGATGGTATACCCATCGATGGTGACGCTGCGGATCTGCTGATTTTGCACCTGCTGCACAAACTGGGAGTAGTTAGTGGTTTGCGGTGCGCTTTCCGTACTGAAATTATTGAACACTGTCAGTAGAACGGCCGCGATGACCAACCACAGAATCAGGTTCTTCGCCATATCGTTCAAGGGGCTACCCTCATTACAAGAATCCGTCAGTTAACCGCTAATACTCTGACCTTACACTAGAGCTTAACGTTCAACCATTGCCAAAGCACATTTGGCTTTGGGCCATCTGTGTCACGTTCGTCCAATGTACATAATGTGACACACCTTACGCTTGCCTGTCTGGCAATCGTGGTGATAAATCTTTGCTATAGCACTTTGCCATAACACCAGGGCCTTGCCAGCACTGGTTTAACCGCGAAAACCCTCCGCCAAAAAATAGACTTCTCGGGAGCGCGCCCGGGAGGCATCCGGTTTGCGGGTAACCACGCGGTCAAAACTGCCGCGCAGCTCTTTTAGGTAGGCGTCAAAGCCTTCCCCCTGGAAGACCTTTACCAAAAACCGCCCTTTGGGCGAGAGCGTTTCACGGGCCAACTCCAACGCCAGCTCGACAAGATACATCGCTTGTGGCTGATCGATGGCTGCCATACCACTCATATTGGGGGCCATGTCCGACATAACAAGGTCTACCGGACGATTTCCCAGGCGCTCAAGAATCGCGTTAAGTACGCTCTCCTCGGTAAAATCGCCCTGAATAAAGTCCACCCCTGCCAGCGCATCCATCTCCAGAATATCAGAGGCGATAACCACGCCCTCTGGCCCGACTTTTTCGGCAGCGATTTGGCTCCATCCACCAGGGGCTGCCCCCAGATCAATGATCGTCATACCATTACGAAACAGTTTATCCTTCTCATCCAGCTCTAGCAGCTTATAGCTCGCCCGGGAGCGGTAGCCATCCTGCCAGCTCTGTTTTACGTACTGGTCGTCAAAATGTTCTTTCTTCCAGTTATTGCTGGTTTTGCTCACTGAATGTTTACGGCTTGGAGGCTTTTGCTGCATGTGGGAATCTGACACTGGAATAAGAGATGGGCGCGTTCACGTGATTGCTTTCACTTAGCGGCATTTCACCGTAAGATGGAACGTTAAGCGCTAACCGGGATACCGCAAGATACCATGAGCTTGTCACAGGCACAAAAGAAAGCATTTCGTAGCATTGGCCACCATTTGAACCCAGTGGTCACCGTTTCTGAGAACGGCGTCTCCGAAAATCTGCTCGCAGAACTCAGCCGCGCGCTCAATGATCACGAGCTGATTAAAGTGAAACTCGCTCTGCCCGAACGGGATGACCGCGCTGCGATGATCAACGAGCTGCTGGCTGACAGCAACGCCGAGCTGGTGCAAACCATTGGCAAAATGGCGCTGCTTTATCGCCGCAACCCAAAGGCTAACCCCAAGCTCTCCAACGTTACCCGCTTCGAGAACCATCACGGGCGGCACTAACGCACACAGTACTATGCTGACACGGCGCCAAGCGCCGCTAAGTCAAAAGGCCCGAAGCAGCTACCTGCATCGGGCCTTTTTTATGGCGCTATCCGCACAACATTAGAGGTGTTCAACACTCTCAATTTCGTACTCAACGTCGCCGCCGGGCGTTTTCACCACCACCACATCGCCCTCTTCTTTACCAATCAGCGCGCGCGCAATGGGTGAAGTGACCGAAATACGCCCCGCTTTAATGTCGGCTTCATCTTCGCCAACAATGCGATAGGTAACGCTGGCATCACTATCCAGGTTCAAGAGCGACACAGTCACCCCAAAAATCACCTTGCCGGTTTTCGGCAGCTTGGTGACATCAATCACCTGGGCGCCAGAGAGCTTGCTCTCGATTTCCTGAATACGGCCTTCAATAAACCCCTGTTGTTCACGGGCGGCGTGGTACTCGGCGTTCTCCTTTAGGTCGCCGTGTTCACGCGCTTCAGCGATGGCCGCAATCACCTGAGGGCGAGCTTCGCCCTTCAAGTGGTTGAGCTCTTCGCGAAGGCTTTTTTCTCCCGCTACCGTCATCGGGACCTTGTTCATTGACTTGCTCCTGCATGCAGATCCTGAAGGCGCCGCACCGTAATCTCCCTACCGTACTCTAGCGCCATGCAAACAGCATTAGCGCCCGCCAAGGTGGTCGCATAGGGCACCTTGCGCGCGAGAGCAGTACGGCGAATGATCGAAGAGTCGTTAATTGCCTGACGACCTTCGGTAGTGTTCACGATGTAGGCGATTTCGTCGTTCTTCAGCAGATCGACGATATGGGGACGGCCTTCGTAGACTTTATTGACGTGCTCCACGGGTAGCCCGGCGGCTTCAATCGCTGCTGCCGTGCCGCGTGTTGCACAAAGTGTGAAGCCCAATGTTAGCAGAGAACGGGCCACTTCGATAATCCCCTGCTTGTCAGGTTCACGCACCGACAGGAACGCTTTACGGTCGCCATCCAGCGCCGGGATCGCCTCGCCCGCGCCCAGCTGCGCCTTGAAAAAGGCTTCCGCGAAGGTATCGCCGGAGCCCATCACTTCACCGGTGGATTTCATCTCCGGCGAGAGAATCGGGTCAACGCCCTGGAACTTGTTGAACGGGAAGACCGCTTCTTTGACGCTATAGAAGTGCGGCACTATCTCACGTTCGAAGCCCTGCTCGGCCAGCGTCTTACCAGCCATGCAGCGCGCGGCAATCTGCGCCAGCGAGGTGCCGATGCACTTGGAAACAAACGGCACGGTACGCGATGCACGAGGGTTGACCTCGATCACGTAGATCTCGCCCTCCTGCCAGGCCAGCTGCACGTTCATCAGGCCTTTGACGCCCAGCTCCACGGCCATTTTCTTGACCTGCTCACGCATCTCGTCCTGCACGTCGGCAGGCAGCGAGTAAGGCGGCAGCGCGCAGGCGGAGTCACCGGAGTGAACGCCCGCTTGCTCGACGTGCTGCATGATACCGCCAATCACGACCTGCTGGCCGTCAGAGACCGCATCGATATCCACTTCCACCGCCGCGCTCAGGAAGTGATCCAGCAGTACCGGAGAGTCGTTAGAGACCTTCACCGCGTTGGTCATGTAGTTTTCGAGCTCAGAGGCATCGTAGACGATCTCCATGGCACGGCCACCTAGTACGTAGCTGGGGCGCACGACCAGCGGGTAGCCGATCTTCTCGGCCTTGGTGAAGGCTTCTTCGAAGCTCCGGGCCGTGGCGTTGGGCGGCTGCTTCAGGCCGAGCTTGTCGATCATCACCTGGAAGCGCTCGCGGTCTTCGGCGCGATCGATGGCGTCCGGCGTGGTACCGATGATCGGCACGCCTGCGGCTTCCAGCTCGCGAGCCAGCTTCAGCGGGGTTTGGCCACCGAACTGGACGATGACGCCCACCGGCTTCTCCTTGTCGGCGATTTCCAGCACGTCTTCCAGCGTCACCGGCTCGAAGTAGAGACGGTCGGAGGTGTCGTAGTCGGTGGAGACGGTTTCCGGGTTGCAGTTGACCATGATGGTTTCATAGCCGTCGTCGCGCATGGCGAAGGCGGCGTGCACACAGCAGTAGTCGAACTCGATACCCTGACCGATACGGTTCGGGCCACCGCCCAGCACCATGATCTTCTGGCGATCCGACACGTCCGCTTCGCACTCTTCCTCGTAGGTGGAGTACATGTAGGCGGTATCGGAAGCAAACTCGGCGGCACAGGTGTCCACGCGCTTGTACACCGGGCGAATGCCTGCTGCCTGACGCGTCTTGCGGAACTCCTTCTCGGAGACGCCCAGCAGCTTCGCCAGCCGCGCATCGGAGAAGCCCTTGCGCTTGAGCTGGAACAGCTCACGCGCCGAGAACTCTGCCAGGGCGCGCTTGGACACGGCGGCTTCGGTGAGAATCAGGTCTTCCATTTGCACCAGGAACCAGCGGTCGATGTTGGTCAGCGCAAAGATCTCTTCCACGCTCATACCAGCGCGCATAGCATCAGCCACAAAGAAGATACGCTCGGCACCCGCGGCCTGCAGCTCGCCCTTAATCTGGGCCATCGTTTCATCGGTGAACTCGGTAATGATCGGGTCGAGGCCGTCGTTACCGGTTTCCATACCGCGCAGCGCTTTTTGCAGCGACTCTTGGAACGTGCGGCCAATCGCCATCACTTCACCCACCGACTTCATCTGGGTGGTCAGGCGGTCGTTCGCTTGGGGGAATTTCTCGAACGTAAAGCGCGGAATTTTGGTCACGACATAGTCGATAGACGGCTCAAACGACGCCGGTGTTTGACCGCCAGTAATATCGTTCTGCAGCTCGTCAAGGGTGTAACCCACCGCCAACTTCGCGGCGATTTTAGCAATCGGGAAACCGGTGGCCTTCGATGCCAGCGCCGACGAGCGCGACACACGCGGGTTCATCTCGATCACGACCAGACGACCGGTTTTCGGGTCCATGCCAAACTGCACGTTGGAGCCACCGGTTTCTACGCCGATCTCACGCAGTACCGCGAGGCTCGCGTCCCGC
>Ga0209349_1001400_pt1 | contig 11937 bp, 29 predicted proteins | sample ETNvirnome_2_130_FD_184067 | JGI IMG/M metagenome (GOLD analysis project Ga0209349, IMG submission 184067) | Marine viral communities from the Pacific Ocean - ETNP_2_130 (SPAdes) (version 2) | ecosystem: Environmental > Aquatic > Marine > Oceanic | place: Pacific Ocean | collected 2013-06-22
CAAACTCGCGCTGTTTTTTCGATCCCTTCGCACTCATTCTATTCCATACCTATTTAGTTAACTTTAACTTATTAGCTACCCCCGGACCTATTCGCAAACTATCTGACGCACCATCAGAAACGGGTGTGGGTTCAACCACCCAAATCGCTTGTATTGATATTAAATCGCTACCTTGAACCCTAGTTAGCGATTTAATAAGTGTCGGCACAGCCTAACCTCGGGCGTCTGGTGCATACCCCAAGGGGCTGACGGTCCGTCAGAGTCGAACCTAGGGCACCTAGAGCGACACAATCTAGTGTCAAAGGACCCCTGAGGCTCCCCCTATTCGACCTTAAAGAGTGCAGCGTAGTGGTCTCTGAATTTAGTTTTAGTTAACCGTAACTAGAGTGTCGATTTATCTTGACACTTATAAATCTAATGTGCTATTGTCCCATTGTTCCATTCAATAACAGTCCCGATGCGGGACAGAAAAGGGATTCAACATGACGAAGAATATTTTCAAAAGTGCAATTCTCGCGGCAATCCGGTCCAGCGAGACCTTCGACAAAAATGTCGAGAAAGCCCAGGACTCCAAGTGGCTCCGAGACCGAAAGGCAATGGAGCGCATTTTCCTCACTGCCTTGAAGCAGGTAACCGCTGGCGCATCGCGCACCTCGATTCTCGGCGCACTCAAGGCTGGATTCAAGGACGCAATTCAGGCCGCGCCTGATCAGGAAAGCGAGATGAAGGCCTTTCGCCCTCCCGTCCTGCGGGCCATCGAAGCTCTGGACTTTGAGACTGCCACTCCCGAAACCGTCGCCGAGTTCGTTAACGGCTTCGAAACACAGAGCGCATGGCGAGTGTTTTGGCGCAAGTCCCAGACGAGCGAAGAGGGCGAAGAGTCGAGCGAAGAGTCGAGCGAAGAGTCGAGCGAGACCACCGACGCTCAGATCCTTGTGTCTATCCTTAACCTGCTCGCTGGTGCGAAGGATCGACCCGCAATGATTGCCGCCATCAATGACTCAGCAGCGTAGCCACCATTGAGGGGGTAGGGGGGATTCACCCTCCTGCCCTCTCGCCCCTTTGGGGTTTACCTGAATGCTTCCCCCCGGGGCATTTAGGCAAGCGCCGAAAGTTAATCTTAACTTTTTCGAGGATGATCCCGATGGCTCGACGAAAGACTGCATCCGATGGCACGAAGCTACACGCCGAAGAATTCTGGATTGGCACCCCTGTGGTTTGTGTTCTGAAGTGGTTCGACGACGATGAGAATGAGTGGAATCCCACTGATATTGCGCGTGGTGTGGTCGCTGCTTCCAAGGCTAACCGAGGCCCCACTCGGGCCGCGCGAGGGATCGTCAAGGCTGAAGAAGTTAACGTTAACTTTGAAGAGAGAGCCGAAGCGCGTAGAAAATTCGATCGCGCCCTTACGAACCTTTCGCGTGATGACTGTGGGCGAATCCTCGAACGCCTCGGGCGAAAGAATCCGCGCGAGGGAATCGGTGTCAGTGGTCGAGATATGCGCGATATCGAGCGAGCGATAAGCGGTGTCTTCGAAGAGATGGAGCGCGAGTCTATGCGGCGAGCCGTTCCGAAGACACCCGCAGAGATATTCATCGAGGCTCTACGTGATGCTCGGGCTGCGAATCTCTCAATCTGATCGACAGTCGAGAGATATAAATAGTTAACGCTTAACTTTTTGAAAGGGGAACCGAAATGAAAAAACTAACTATGGTAAGTGATATCAAGGGGAATGTCGCCTTTATCATGATCGAGCCTGGGCGAGATGGAAAGTTTCGCGTTGGCAGGAAATGGATCATGAAGTTGTTCCGTATCAGCAACGGTGAGTTGTGGGGATTACGCTAATTCCCCATGTCTAATCAATAGTTAACGCCTAACCTTTTCATAGGAGGAAATGAAAATGTTCAATATGAACGGCACAAAGTACCGCGCTATCGCGCCAGCAGAACTCGATGCAGAGGAGGCCGATGGACGTTTCTATCTTATCAGCACCGAACAGACCGAAGAGAACGTTACGTTCGACGTTATCAAGTTTGGACTCGACAGTAACCCGGACCCCATCGACATTACGGAGGATGGATACTTCGCGGGTCGCCTGACTATCGAGCCGATGGGATGTTTCCCCTGGCTTGGATGCGTGGCACGCCGCACGCTGACGAATTTTCTCTAGTAGTTAGCGCCTAACTTTTCATAGGAGGAAATGAATATGACCACCCTATCCAAAACTCGCGGCAGGCTACCTCAGGAATCAGATCGGTTCACAATTACCGCAACAAAGATGAATGACGGTATGACTATCATTTTGCCAGACATCTATGCGAGGAACGAAGCCAACATCCTTATGGATAGCTTGGAAGAAATGGGATACCGATTCATGAGGGCGCATCAAATCAAGAGCGCATAACCTTTTTCGGTGACATAAATAGTTAACGCTTAACTTTCTCTGAAGGGGGAGAGAGATGGACACTGTGAGCGCAACCACGCTTTTGGAGTTGATTATCGAGAGTCCAGATGCTGACGTGTGCGGACTGATCGACAAGGGAAGAATTGTCCTGATCGGAACGATTGTAAATCAGGACTTTCACAAACTGAACTGTGATTCACAGTTGAAGGGAGGTGCAGGAGGAGCTGATCAATAGTTAGTCTTAACTTTATTTTTCTCTGAAGGGAGAGCGAAATGGAAATCATTCAACTCGTTATCAGTACAAGTTTTGCTTGTGTCATGCCGATCGGATTACTTGCCCTTGTGTTTGGGTTTATCGATCCCATCGAAGAGGATTGAGACCGTTAGTACCAGTACCGTGATCAAATAGTTAACGCTTAACTTTTTCATAAGGGAGGAAAAAATCAATGAAAATAATCACGCTATATATGGGCGTGTCTGGATCAGGCAAAACCACGAAGGCTGAGCAGCTTGCAGAATTCCTTCAGGAATACCTTGGCCTACACGCAGTTGTGTGTTCAGCCGATGATTACTTTGAAGATGAGACAGGAGAGTATGTCTTCGATCCGAAGTACCTCGTACAAGCTCACAAGGAATGTCAGCGTGTGGCAGAGGCTGCTATGCGACGTGGGTTACCCGTGATTGTGCATAACACATTCACACAGAGATGGGAGCGATGGCCCTACCACAACCTTGCAGACTGGCATGACTACACAGTCAAAGAGATTGTGTGCAAGGGGGAATTTAAGAATGTGCATGGTGTTCCCGATGAGGTTATCGAGAGGCAGCGTGCAAGGTGGGAAGATTAGTTAACGCTTAACTTTTACCAAGTTAAATCTTAATCTGAAAAGGGAGAATGAAATGGCAGATGCCAGACGCCAGCAGCAGGTAGCATACGAGAGGGTCAAGAATATTCCAGCGGATCATATCAAGTGTCGATTCTGTGGTGAATCGACATCATCCATAGAGGGTTGGAAGGGTTTCGCTCATCGCTTTGGCCCGACCCGTCACCGTTTCATTGCAGCTACACCGAAAGGGAAAGGGAACTAATCATGGGTTTCAATTACAGAATCGTTAAAGAGGATGAACACTATTCATTAAGGGAAGTGTGGTATGGCGAGGACGAGAGGCCATGCTCATGGGCTCCGGTGAATCTTAGTGAACCGATCCCGGTAAGTCTCCTTAGTGTCGCATGTACTAAGTGTTCAACTGATAGAGAGGAGGATGCTGCGGCTAGGTTTGAGATCGTGCAGCAACTGACTTCCATTATAAATGATCTCTCGAATGATGCGGCCCCTCTGCTCTTGTACCCAGAATCTTTTAATCTGAAGGGGGAAGTGAAATGAGAAGTGTGCTTGATCCGTATGTGATCGACGAAGTAGACAAGGCTTACAACGGCGGGACTGTCCGGCTGTTGGATGGACGCCCACTAGGCAAAGGGTTTGGGGTTCGACTCCCTTCAGGTATGACGCATTGGTTTGATACTGAGAAGAAAGCGAGAGCATCAAGCTACTGGCCTCGTGATTCTGTCTGTCTTCATGTTGTCATCACTAGTCATGCCAGTTTCCTGTCATTCGAGACGAGCGATGGTCGGAAAGGGACAGAACCCTACGTTCATGAGTACACAAGCACGAAGGAAGGTTTGATCGACTGCGATTGTGGAGACTGCGGAACATTCACAATGGCTGTGGCTCGTGTCCTTAGGGGGCTAGGTCTAGGCCTAAAGGCTGGATATACCATCGAGTACATCGACGGACATGGCAGTCTTATCAAGTTCTAGTTAGTTAATCTTAACTATCCGAAGGGGGGTATGTAAATGATTGATCTGTTTTTCTCTTGTGCAGTTTCGTTTGTAGTAATATCGTTGATTCACATTCTTATTAACAAGATGTTTCAATAGTTAACATTAACTTTTATTTCCTAAAGAAAGGGAACCAATGGCACGCAAGACAATCAAGATTCTCGATACTCATATAAAAGCCTTACTTGAGGCAGAACGCAGCCTCAAGCAGCAACTGGATCACCAGGATAAGACGATCGCTAGTCTGAAGGACGCCGATGATGTATGGATGGAGGATCATGAAAATCAAAAGTCACAACTTGAGGAAGGTAATAGGGAAATTGAAAAACTCAAGTTAACTATAAGCAACCTGATTAAAGAAGCTGCTGCCTCTCGTACTCGTGAGGTTAAGCAGGATGTTAAGATCAAGGTGCTAATCAGAGTTGTAGATGACTTGACCGAACTGCTTGACTAGAACTAAAAAGGGAGAATGAGATGGCAGATAGCAAACATATACCAAGCATCAACAACGCTGAGCTGGGGGCTTTAGTGATCCACGATCCAGCACGAACCGAAGAACCGTACAGCCGCAGGTCGCAGATCGCGAGTGCTGTACTCATCCCTAATCATGGGCATTGGATTGGGTTCTACGATCCCGACGATTGGCGCCGACAGGCCATCTACGTCAGATCAAAAAATGATACGGGGGGTCGATCCAAGATCTGCATATGGGATAAGTGTCAGGTTTCCGTTGATCGAAAGAACTGGCACAGCGTAGGGAACCGCTATGGGCTCGGTAAATTCATGATGCAATGGTACAAGGAGGAGGAATGAGATGAGCAAAACTCAGGAAAGTATCCGAACTAGGTACGTGAGACCAACTGACACGAAAAATCCACGGATTAGTGTCACTGACAATCACCGACGCTCCGAATTCGACTGGAAGGAAGGTAGGGGAGTAGGTGAAAACCATAGGCTTGCAGCGCAGGCATGGCTGGATGTTCACAGTCCCGGAGCGACCGTTACAACCCCGGGGCTCGCATTCGGCTTCGGTGACTTTTACTGGACATGGGAGTTTTAAGATTATGAGCAAAACAAAGATATGGACGGTTAGACATCCTATCCGCAGGATGGGAGCAAAGGACAGGCGAAGGCGTATCACTATGCGCTAGTCGAGTCATTGAAGGGGGATGTGAAATGATTGTATTCGGAGGTGAACAAAATGGATTGGAGAAAATGGAAAAGGTGAAGGACTTCGACACAAAGGAATCACGTTTGATCGAGCAGATTGCAGCCCGTGAGAAGCGGGCACTACGTGAGGCAAATCGCATATTCAAAAGCCCCACCATGAGGAGGTGGGTCGAGCCACTCGCAGCAGCGATGATAGTCATCGGGTTTGGATTACTCATGTACTCACTGTTTCTCTGGTATTGAAATGGGTGATCTACGTATGAGAGAAAAGATTCTTTCGGCAATGCGGCCCCATGTATGCACCAAGGATGGCTGCGGCATAGCTCCGAACCCACACCATGAAGATTGCGTGGAGATTGATTCGGAGGTTTTCGTGGAGGCTTGCAATGAGAGTCCAACCATTGACGGAGTGAGGCTTGCTCCCGATTGACAGTACCACTGGGCGACGTGGGCTACGTCGTGGGGCATGAGTGAATGGGTATTTGAGGACTTGTCCTCACGGGAAGATCCCGATCCCGATCCAAACTGGGATGATGATTCTATCCAAACAACACTACTCAGAAGGGAACACATGAAATATCGAATCGACTTGTACGAACGGATTCATTCCACCGCCGAGGTAGAGGCTAACTCTGTAGATGAAGCCGAAGAAAAATTTCGCGAAAGCGATGGCGACACACTAATGACTCAAGTCTCACATGAAGCTTACGAGGTGGAAGTAACGCCTATTATCGTTACGGATACTAAGGAGAACTGATCATGTTTGATACAGAATTGTTCGTGACCTATGACGGGTCGAATGTCATGAGATGGTTTGCTTCTGGGGGAAGATCTGGATCCGATCCGGTGGGTCTTCTCTCGGATGAAGATGCAGTGAAGTGGGCTGAGAAAAAGCTGACACTCACTGGCTGCGACCATCTTAACTTCCAGATTGAAGAGGAGGACTGATTATGAACCTTAAAGAAGCTATCCAGATAGTCCAGATAGTAGTGCAACTAGCAGCGGAAAACATAATCTCTGAGAGAGACGCTAGGGATAACGGCGTAGAGAAAGAGTGGATCAAGGCGTGGAATGCTTGTGCTGCTGTTGAGGATCTCATACTGGACACCGAAGAGGAGGAATGAACATGAAGCTTGAACTCGCTATTGAGATTGTACTTGAACTAGCAAGAGAGAATATCCGTACCTATGGCGACAGCAGAAATCTCGATCTAGGGAAGGATGGAACGGAGGGTTATCGAGAACGTGCCTGTGAAACCCTTGAGGATTTCGCGGTGAACATCCTCGCTGAAGAGCGAGCTAACTTTCCAGAGGAGGAATAGATCATGGACAGTGTGAACATTACGAAGGGCGAGTTGAGTGTCGTACTAGACAAGGTGGAGAAACAAGCCTTGCAGCAAGTCGAAGATTACATTGATGAGCTTGCACCAGACGATGAACAATTCGTTGAGTGTGTGATTAGAGACATCGTGGTTTCATTGTGGCAGACGCTGGCTTTTCCTGCCAAAGATATGCCTAAGGAAGAACAATAGACAGGCTTGACAACGTGTACAATCTATGGTAGTATGTACATACAGGAGCAGGAGGCTAGCTCCCAATCAAAACGTGTAGCGAATAGTTAACCTTAACTATTTAGAAAAGGGAAATAACAATGGGCAATACAGCATTAGCAATAGAAACTGCATTGGATATTCTGAAAGCAGGCAAGTCACCTTTGCTACTTGGTCCACCGGGCTGTGGGAAAACTTCAGAGATGTCGGAGGGAGGACTGATCCACGCAGCGATGGCTGAACATCATGGCGTATCGCCAGAGGAGTATGGGCATTGCGATATCAGGCCATGCACTATGGATGTATCAGATTATCGAGGGTATCCATTTCCAAATAAGGAAACGAAAACTACTGAATTCTTTGTGCCTGATTTCCTACCTACTTATGGGTATGGACTTATTTCTATCGAAGAACTAATGAACGCTCCAAGGGCACATTGGCATGCTGTGTATCAGCTTGTGGAGGAGCGAAGGATCGGGGATTACTTCGTCCCTGATGGATGGTCTATCGCTTCCACTGGCAACCGAGTGGAGGATGGGTGCGGAGTGAGCAACCCACCCAATGCGCTGATCAATCGGCACATGATTGTCAACTGGAGGCCCGACCAGAAAGACTGGGAGAAATGGGCAGTGGCAAACGGTATCGATTACCGCGTCATTGCGGCGACCCGATGGCGACCCGATCTCATTGAGTCTTATGATGGAAAGATCAAGGGACCACAAGCGACTGGCCGATCGGTAACTGCATTCGCAAAGGTGTTTAAGACTTCTGGTGTTAACCCTTCGTCAGAGAAATCTGCGACGGGACTCCGCATCTTTCGCCAAGCAGCGGGAGCATTGGGAGATGACGATGCAGGACTGATGAGTGCATTCCTTAGTATCTTCTCTCGTCTGCCTGATGTGGATAAGATTGCGAAGGGAATGGGAGAGGACGTAGCCGTACCTATGGAGATGGATGTTCAGATCGCCACACTGGCTCAGCTTGTACGGATGTCTACACCCTCCAACATTGGAGGAATCCTCTCATGGGTAGACAAGTGTCCACCCACTATGAAGGTGATCTTCGGGTACGACATTGAACAAGACGTGCTTGAGACAGGTGCAAGGCACACATCAAACTTTACCGCATGGCGAGCAGATAACTCTAACTTGTTCGCATAAACTAAATGGCATTACAAAGGGGAAAAATAAGATGGCAAATTTGCAGAACAAAGTTCTTGTAGTTGGTATTGAAAAGGGAAAGCCTTCGTTCGGAAAGAAGTGCAATGAGACTGCGAAGTATGTTGACGCCCATGTCAACGGAGACGGAGCAGTAACAACCACGAAGACATTGCTTGATCGCAAGTCTATTAAGGATATCACTAAGATTGAATCAGACTGGAATAATTTTCATAAGAAGAACACGATACCATACCGACGAGCCAAGGCCGGATGTGCCTTGATTGTGGTAGAGAATCTCACAAATTATCAGGCTGAATATCGAAAGGCATTCAGGGAATGGGAACATGCGGTCGATGCGTTTTGTGACAACTACGACAATGTAATTTCTGAATCCAAGGTCAGGCAAGGCAACAACTTTAAGATGTCTGAGCTTCCTCAGAGCAAACAGGAGATGCGCGAGCGATTCAAGTTTCACATGGTTCAGCCATACGCATTGGAGGATCCGAATGATCTAGCCTTCGCCTTGAGTGACAAGGAAGTGGAGGAGGTTCGCAAGGTAGTGTCTGATGAGATTATGAATTCGATTAAAGAATCTCTTCGACTTGCTTTCGACACCATGACTGATTTTATTAACTCAGTGGAAGCCTACGATCCCAGTGGCGAGAGTAACAAGAAGCATGGGTACCATGAGTCTCGGTTCTCCAATCTGGAGGAAGCCGCTGACATGCTTGATGTTGTCAACTTCACAGACAATGAGGGGATCAAGGAAATCCAGACACGGATGCGTGAGTTCGTATCGGGTCACACCGCTGTATCTACCAAGCAGGATGCCGAGGTGCGGCGTGAGCTTGTGAAGGAAGGGAAGGAAATCCTTGAGAGTAACTTCGCTGCCTTCGGTTATTAAATAGTTAAGATTAACTATCCAGTAACAAACTTTATTTTGAAAGGGATTTGGAATGCGTAGTCTAACAATCGATGATCTCACAGAGATGATTGAGGTAGCTAGGCGTAGGGTGATAGTGCAGATTCCCATGGCTCAATCTGATGCTGTGAAGATGGGTGTATTCTTCACAGAGCGATTGCCCAACGGACAATCACTACCCACTGCCGCAACTGATGGAAGATCCATCGGTTTCAACCCGTACTTTGTAGCTTCGATATCGGAGGAGGGTCGGGAGTTTGTAGTTGCCCATGAGTGGGGGCATAAGATGTTGAAACATCCTGTGCGAACTCTGAAGATCAAGAAGACCTTCAGATCTTGGACACCCCATCATGACATGATCGCGAATGAGGCTGCTGATCAGGAAGATAATTTCCTGCTAGAGCAGTGTGGTTTTAAGCTCATCGAAGGTGCCTTGAGGGACAAGCGGTTCGACGGAATGCCGATGGAGGAGATCTTTCAGATTCTCTTGCATGAAAATCCTGAGCCGACCGGTGAGCCAGGAGAAGAGCCGGGTGGTGGTAAGCCAGGGGATCAGCCCAGCGATGATCAATCAGAACCAAACGAAGGAGAATCAGATGACCCCATCATGGACGAACAAGAAGAAGGCCAAACAAAAGCTGACGAAGAAGGAGAGAAGGGAGATGAAGAATCAGATGACGGAGGTGGTAACGGAGACGAGCAGGAGTCGGAAGGGCCAGCAGAAGACGAAGGATCTTCTCCCGATGATGGAGGTCGATTCGGGTCCGAGCAAATGGAGGGATCAGATTCAATAGATCCTGCCAAGGCAAGCGAATACAAGGCTCCATCTGCAAAGAAATGGGGGACCATCGTCACCGAGGATGACCTGAGTCAGTCAGAGATTGACACAGAGTCAGACCTTGCGGACATGGAGCAATCCAATTCCATCGCAACCTCTAAGCTGAGTGGGAAACTTCCCGAGGCTATCGAGAGAATTCTGAATGACATCAAAACCAAATCAAATAATGATTGGGTGAGTGAGCTTTCAGAATTTATAGATGATGCTTGTGGCGAGGATTCAGATGTCTCATGGGCTAGACCCAACAAGCGATTCGCTTCGATGGATATTTACATGCCTTCTCCTACTCAAGAAGGTATCGGAGAGATCGCGGTACTGGTCGATAGCTCTGGATCTATGGATGAAAGGATGTACCAAGTCGCCGCAACAGAGACAGCCCATCTGATCAACGCGGCTAAGCCCAGCAAAGCTGTCGTGGTTGAGTTCACAACCAATATTGTATCCGTGGCTGAGTATGAGGATGGAGTTGAGTTGAACGAAGCGCCGAGCCGAGCAAGCTGGGGAGGTACTGACGTGTGCATCGCGTTCGATTGGGTACAGGAGAACATGCCTAACGCAACCGGGATCATCGTGATCAGTGATATGGAGTTCTTCCGATGGCCGGAAGATGAAGGGATCAAGGTTCTTTGGGCCAAGGTTCCTCCGGGTGATGACCATGCTTGGTTCTTCGGTACACCGCCATTCGGTAAGAGCATCACTGTTCGATAAATAAATAAGAAAGGTGAGGTCATTCACTAATGAAGAAACTAAAAGAAAAAAAAACTGTAGAAGTGAGACTCCATATACCCAAAGGAGATTGGAACACGCTTCAGAAAATCGCCGCGCACGAAGACAGAACATCTTCCGCCCAAGCGAGGGTTGCAATCCGCCAGCATGTTGATAGCTGGTTGATGGCTGAGAACTATGGAACCAAATGATGAGTGAATGATGCTCCGGTAGCTCAGTTGGATAGAGCAGCCGCCTTCTAAGCGGCAGGCCGTAGGTTCAAGTCCTACCCGGAGCGCCAATTGACGAGGGATATTTATTATGGAATGCTGTATCTGTAAAAAAGAAATCGAAGTGAACTCGATCAATGGATGGGATCAAGGTAACAACGCAAGACCTTTTGCCGAAGGGCGATGTTGCGATAGTTGCAATGATCAAGTTGTGATTCCAGAAAGAATCGCGTTGTTAGGATATAGAATGCTTTAATAATACAGGAGCATCACTACTAGGAAAAAGCCTAGCAATAACCACGAAAAGGGAAATAAATAATGTCGTATACCATTAAATCACTAAGGAATGCTGGCTTCTCACAAAAGAGGATCAGTACATATCAAGCGACCCAAGGTAAAGAGAAGGTAGCATATAAGAAAGGGTTTGAAGCTTGCCTTGCGTTACTCACGCAAGATTGGGGTCAGATATCAAGGGAAGGCATGATCAGCAAGGGCAACATGATTATAGGATTACTAGATATTAGTAATCAGAAAGGGCAGTCATGAGTGACCCGAAGATGCTTAACGGTAAGACACTCGTTGAAGTAATGGGAGACGACGCCGACGATCGATGGAATGTTTACGTTCACGACAGACAGGCAAGGTGTGGTCAAACAATATTTGTTAAACATGAAAACGGACACATTGCAAGCTACTGCGTAGTATCCATACTAGAGGGGGAGTCATGAGCGAGCAGCGAGAGATGAGTGTTTCGATACCGGACCTGTGGACGATCGACCCGGAAGAGGATCTCAAGACCGTAACGATCCACCGTAAAATCAAGGATGATGAGGATGAGCGAAGTTGGGAACAACTCGTCGCGCAGATTTCGATCATCGACGGAGAAGATGGGAACGCAAACTTGCGCCTCATTCTCGCAGCGCCCGAGCTTTTGGCCGCCGCCACTGGCTCCATCGAGGCGATTAAGCAGGGCGAAGCGGACATGGCGTTGCCCTACCTGCGCGCCGCTATCCGCAAGGCGACCGGAGGTGCGGCATGAAGATGGAAGTAGATATTAAAGTTGTTAAGGGTGACGGGCGTGACGGACTTGTAGACAAACTCCAAGTCGCGCTGATCGTC
>Ga0209349_1001406_pt1 | contig 11916 bp, 5 predicted proteins | sample ETNvirnome_2_130_FD_184067 | JGI IMG/M metagenome (GOLD analysis project Ga0209349, IMG submission 184067) | Marine viral communities from the Pacific Ocean - ETNP_2_130 (SPAdes) (version 2) | ecosystem: Environmental > Aquatic > Marine > Oceanic | place: Pacific Ocean | collected 2013-06-22
TTATATTTATATCTTGTAATTTTTCTTTTACAGCATCTACTTCGCCAGGTTCTGTTTTTAATAACATTCCAGTTTTTCGAGTTTGAATATTACTAGCCCACACAAAAAGCTCAGTTCCCTCCCATGTGCTAAGATCTTCTTTTTTAGAAACTATGTCTTCTCTTTTTAATACAGCTTCTTTTTCAATTGTATTTCGTTCAAATTTAATTATTTGCTTTAGCAAATTATCAGCTTTTTCTATAGATATTTCTTCGTTTTTTAATCGTCTATAAACTTCCGCTCTTAAAACATCAAAATCTAAATCTGTACCTTCAGCAGGTGTTACCTCTACACCACCTGCAACATGCTTACCTTCTACTATGTTAGGTTTCATCCCAACACCTTCTTTAATATATTTACTAACAGATTCTGATATACCACGCTTTTGAAGAACAGAACCTATATACCCAGATAAAGGTACTCTTTCACCTTTACTATTAATATCTTTTCCTTCTTTACCATAGTCTAATACCATTTGCAAAATACTTCTATTCTTACCATCTGTTAATAAATCATTGAGTATATCTCCTTTGAAAAACTCAAAATCTGGTAAAGAGCTATAAGAATTTTTATTTACCCCTCTTTTCCTATTTAACTCATGCTCTATAAACGCAGCTCCAGCTGTACGAACCGGTTGGTTATTAGCGCCTATATCTAATTTTAATCTTGGATCGTATTGTTTAGCTACTTCCCAAGCGGCTTCATTTACATCTTTAGTTTCGTTATAAATTTTTTGAATATCATTTTCAAATTTAAAATCTTTTTCAGATTCTAATATCTTTATATCTAATTCAGCTATTTCTTTTTCAGTCTTCTCGACATCTTTTTTATGACTTTCTCTTCTTTTTAATTTTTGTGCGTCACTTAGTCCTTCTATTCTTTCAAGGAATTTTTTTTCGCTAAGCTCACCATCAAGTGTTTCTTGTAAATTTACTTTTTGTTCATGTAAGTCTAGGGATTTACTAAATGTCTTGCTTTGTGTTCCTTGAAATCCATTAGGTTGATCGTATATTAGAGATTCACCTAATGTTTTATAAAGTTTTATATATTTTGCACTAGTTTTCCCTTTTTTACTAGCCATTGCCATCTCAGCAAAGAAGTTTATGATTTGTTGCTTAGTAGTTTTTGGAAGGGTTGCAAAATCAAACTCTTTACCATGATATTCAGCTTGCCATTCTTTTATAGACGTTTCTAATTTTTTCCATGAATTTTCTTTACCACCTCTTGTAAACTTATGAAAATGCTTAGTTTGAGATAACAACTCTGAAAAATATCCTAAAGCTTCTAAGTTTCCTTCGTGGGTATTTAACTTATAATTAGCTTCAACGTATTCTCTAACAGTATAATCTTTTGTTTGTAGTCTATCATTAGCACTTAGATCTAATACTCTTTCTCCGTTTACTATTTTGTACTTATTTTGACTAGTTAAAATTACACCCCCCATTTCCTCCATTACAACATCAACTAATCTACTAGTAGCAAGTGGATCGTTTTCTAAAACAGTTTTATCTAAAAAGTGTTGTATCTCGTGTGGTATTTTGCCTGGTGTTGCCCTAGAAACATCAAGAAATAAATCATATTTCCCTGTTTTTTTATTTAACTCAAGTCCTGCTGCGGCACCGTCTAAAACGGTAGTTACTCTTCCTCTGTTTTTAACTAAATTTTCTGCTGTATTAACGTAATGTACCTCTCCGATCTCTTTACTAGTTCTTTCTTTAAAATTCTTTTTATAACTATCCATTGTTTTACGGTATTGCTCTTCCGCCCATTTTGGATCCATCCAATTAGCCGTGTTGCGTAAAACATCTGTTTTTGACTTAACCGCTTGAGCTAATTCACTATATTTATTATACTTTTCTTCAAGTTTTGTATCCTCCCACTTCTTTTTCTTTACATTATAACCTTCTTTAAAAGCTCTTTCTGCTTGAATTTCTGATATTCTCTCTAATCTTTCTAAAGATCTAACGGTTTTAAGTCCGGTTCCTTTTGGTCCAAACACGCCTTTAATACCAAGCATTTGATATGTAAAGAAATTTGTCATAGCAGTTTTCCAAGCAGATTCTCTTCCTTCTTCTGTCCAAAAGTCAGGATACATATCTTCCAGGAAATCAAAAGTTTCTCCACCGCCTGCATCTACCATGAATTCCTCAAAAGTTTGAGCTAACGGCACCGATATCATACCCGCAACACCGGATCTACCTAATCCTAAGCCACTATTTAATATATTAGAATAATTTTCTAATGTTACCTTTCCAGAAAGCCCTAACCTATTTTTAGCTCTATCTAACAACGTTCGCTCCCCTGCTTTTACACCAGTTCCCAGTGGCGCTGTACTTCCAATTTTACTTTTTTCAGTAAACTTAAACGGAGTTTTAGCTAATAGTTTTCCAACACCATAAAAAGCTACACCACCACCTGTATGATAATGTTCTTTAAAAGTAAGACCCATCTTTAGTTCCTCTCGTAATCCGCGGTATGTGTTATGTAATACGGTGTTCAAAGCGCTTCTACTATATGTAACACCTCCAGCCCATGGTCTTCTTTTTCCCTTTATTTTTGGAAACACCTTTCCAAATTCATCAACCGGCCCGTGTAGAACCAGTGCGTTAAAAGCAGCGGTACCTCTTGATTTGTTTGTAGCTTTTTCAAGTCTTACTAATTGTTTTTCAGTTAACCTTACCCCATTTGCACCTCTATAAACCTTACTTGAGGTTAGATATTTTTGATACCAATCTGCTCTTTTTCCAGCACCAGGAATAACTTTAGCTACTTTTTCTAACGGTGTAAAAATAGTTGCAGCTGTTTTTGATCTAGCTAATTTAGGTATATATTTACCCCCTCTACCAATATTAAGTAGTTTGTTTGACCATCTAGCTATCATAGCAGCTTGCGCTGCTGCAACTGGAACTGTACCACCACCAAAAGTTCCCACTTCTGCTGCTACTAAACCTACTTCTGTGGCCGCAAACTCTGCAATTAAAGGCACAAATGACACTGTTCCGTCCCAAGCAGACCAACCAATACCTTTAGTCCAAGCTTCTTTTTGTTCTTCGGTAGGTGTAATTTCAGCGGCTTCAAAAACTTGACTTTGTATTTCTTTTCGTTTCATATTAGAATAATCCGTCCCCATGTAATTTCCATTACCATCTCTATTATCATCGTCGTAAACCATTCCTTCAACATCTGTAGTTCCCCATTTTACTTGATTCCACGTTTCACCAGTATTTCTGAAAAAATCTACCACCCCAGCTTTAGTCCAATTTTTTGCCTTTTTTGTTGGATCCACCCTTTCCATTAACATGTGATTTGCAACGTTCAATTTATCTCGCGCATCAATATACAAAGCTTTATTATCTTTTATCATATTAATGAATCCATTATTTTGCCCTTCACCACCACCAATGATATAAGGTGCTATTGTACTAGATTCAAATTCATTAACATCACCAATTCTAGCAAAAAATCCAGAGTCTGTTCCATAACCTCTTGATTCATTTATTTGTGGGTTATTACCACTAAGTCTACCCCCAAATCTTACACCATCTTCAGCGATTATTTCTTCATAAAACTCCTCAAGAATACCCATTTCAATTTCATAAACACGCCCGTCTTGATTTTCACTATCGATTTGCTTAATTCTATCTTTGTAAACCGGATCCTTCATTAACTCATCTAATTTCTCCCAAGCAATATAATCATTTATAACATATTGACCTTTTGCTTGGCGCATGAAATCTTGTAAATTTAAATAAGAAATCTGATCTGCTTGGTAGCTTGTTAACGAACCGTATGTTGTTGTATTATGTAGAAGTTCTTCATATTCTTCAGTAGTTAACTCACTATTATCATCAATTGGCAAACTATCTGGCGGTGCTAGCTGTGCCGCTATAAGCTTTTTCTTAAATTGAAGTTCACTCTCTGACATTTCCCTACCTCCACTCTCGTCATATTCTTCTTTAGTTATTTGAACTCCATTTTCATCACTATATATAGCCTGTGTGTCTCCGTATAAATCTTTACCAGCGTCTTTAATTGCAGTATCAATCCTAGACATCTCCGTTTGTATTTCTTGTAATCTATTAGTATGATCAACATCTTTCTGCGACGCTAATTTAATCCACTGTTGATACAGTTTATGGTAATTAGTATTCATTTTAGCAAAATCATGTTTTTTTATAGCTCTCTCATACTGTGGACTATCCTCTCCATATTTTTTAAGTGCAATATCTATATCTTCTTCTTTATTATCTTCATTTTTTTGATACTCACCTATCACTAACTCATCTACTGTTAAGCCTTCATGATCTAAAACAATATCCTCAGTATTTTCTTTTAGTTTATTAATAGTAGAGGCTTGATGATCCGCGTACATTTGAATTCCTTCTTTTACATATTTTTCAATCTGTCTTTCAGAGAGAGATGCAAATTCTCCTTCTGGATCCCAAGAAGTAGCACCAAAAATCCACGCATCTCTATCTGTGTCTTCTAATCCAAAAAAAGCTTTTCCTTGCCCAGTTTTATTCTTATAATACTCTAAAACATCTTGTAACACAGAATCACTAAAAATACCACCACTTTGACCCAGCAATCTTTCATAATCATATCCAACATTAATTTCATTGGTATATTTCTTGAGGAACTCATCAACAGACAAATTCTTGTCTGCATCAGTGAGCGGAATACTATTCTTTTTTGCTATTGTATGTATGATTTTGTCATCAAGAGGTTTTAAAATAGATTTGAGTTGTGCGTTTCTCATTAATATTTTTTGGCGCTCAACATTATTAGCTAAAAGTGGATCGTCTTTATCAGTTTCAACGGAAATTAAATCATCACCAACCATTGTTCTTACTCTTTCCACTGCTTCTTGTGTTTCTGTATTGTCAGATCCGCTATGAAGATCAATATGACCTTGAATATGGTCTTTTAGTGCCTTATTAATGTCACTCGCCGATTGAGCACCAAATTTCTTTGTAAACTTTTGTAAATCTATAACTAGTTTAGTATCCTCATCGCTTCCTCCGGTTTTATATATACTAAGCATATTTCCACCTAGAACATCACTCCATTCTCCAGTTTCATCTTCAGCTTCCCAACCAAGGTTTTTAAGTTGTTTATTTAGCTTGTCAACTACTTTGTCCTCAAGATTTCCTAACCACCACTCAGGTTTCTTTTCATTCAAGACTAGATCTTTTGAATTGAAACTAGGTAGATTCAAAGAAACATCATCAGATTTAGATTCTGTATCTATAGTTACTCCTAACTCTTCTATAAGATCGTCTAAAGACATGCCATGTTCTTTTGATAATCTCAGAAGTTGACTTTCAGGAACAGGATTATTATTATATAAGTAATCTGGCATATTTTAATTAGTTATATTCTTTGTTTATTTTAGCGATTTCTTTTTCACTTGCTTTTACCCATTCTTTCTTACGTGGATACGTACCTTCTGTACTAGTTTTTTCAATATACCAAATTCCACCTGTTTTCTTAACGTTAGAATTTACGACTTCCCATGGCAATCTTACTGAAACTGACTTTTCATTAGGTATCCACATATTTAAATCTGGGTTGTCTATAACATCCGGCGGCGGTGTTCCTTCTGTACCAAACACAGTCTTTTTCTGTAAATTTGCATATAAAGGTCTATTACTTAAACCAAATTGATGGCCACCTAACAAATCAACAACATTAATATTGTTATGCTCTGGTTTATCAGATCCTTCTGCACTATATGTTTTGCCACCATCTGCGCTTTTCCACAAGAAATTACCCCAATCGCGAATATCCCCACCAGTCATAGCTGTTTGAAGTTTTCTATCTTGGTCTTCAAAAGATTTCCATTGATTATTCCAAGCGGGATTTGTGCTACCACCACTTTTATTATTGTTTTTATTTTTATTAACTGCTGGTACAAATTTATGCATATCTTCCCCAATTCTATCACTATAATCTAAAAACATTCTTTGAGTAGTTTTAAACTCGTAATTTCCACTTTTCCTATTTAAAAGCGCATCCTTAACTATTTTGTAATTAGTTGTAGCAACTCCAGCACCTGTAAAATCATCTTTATCGATGTCGCCATCATTATCCGTATCTTTAACACCCATTTTTTCAAGTTTAGCCTTTCCCATACCAGCAAATATCTTAGCTGATTCTTCGCTTCCCTCTCCATTTACTCCTCCATTTAAATCCTCGACCCAACTTGTGTTACTACTTCCAAGAGCGTGTTGCATAATACCAAACAAACTAGCTTCATCTTGAACAAATCCTGCCATCCAATTTCTATGCCCTGTTTTACTGTATGTAGGTGCATTTGAATTTAATAGTTTGTTAAATCCTTTACCTACTGTGTCAAGTACTTTTTGATCAATTTTAGGAATTAAATTACTACTCATATCGTTCATGGATATTGAAAAAGGTGTACCGCCCTTTTCTGTTAGTATTTGCCCATCAAGTCCTTCGCCGGTAACAATATCACCGTTAGCATTTCTCAAGATAAAATTAAAATCATCGTTTTCATCGCTAGCTAAAGTAACATAAAAACCATCATTTGGACCACCTATTATTTTCCCGGATTTTGTTTTATAAGCAGATAAAGCACTTTGCATTAACACCGCCATTTTTCCACTCGCGTCTAGATCAACAAGTCCTTTTGCTAAGTTATCGTTTGTAAAATTATCTGTATTCTCAAGAAATTCAAGATTAGAAAATAGATGTGCTCTTTCTGTTTTAAGTTCGTGTCTTCTTATTTTACTATCCTTATCTTGTTTAACGCCTAAACTTCTTAATTCTTTTCTAATCTCTCTAAATCTATCCGCAAGAGACATTGGCTCTAATTTTTTTTCTACTGTTTTTTCTTCAATTTTTTTATATTCTTCTGGTTGTGTAATATCAATTGGTTTCCCTGTTTTTTTACTTACCGCACCGGTAGATCCATAAGTATAAGTGTCTGTTCCAGCATCGGGAACACTTATTTCAGTATCTTTATCAGGCCCAGGAATATCTGTAACAAACCCAGGTCTATCTTCGTACATATATCCGTATGATGTAATTGGGATGATATTATCTTTGATAGCTTGTTTTATTAGTGGTGCACCTAATTTAGCAACGGTTTTTATAGTGTTACCCCATGATTCCGAGACAGACTTCATTGTATCACCATAACTTTTAGCTAACGCTTCAAACGTACCACTAAGATCTTTAGGTACATTAGCCATCCCAGCTCTATAAGCTGCCGCTACTAATGTTGGATCTGCTCCCGGGTTTAAACTCATTCCTTTTTGTGCCATATCTATATTTGTTTATTTAAATTTTTATTACATTGGTCCACCTGCTGCACTACCAGCGGCACCAATTCCAGCGCTCCACATTGATGCGGCAGCGCCAACTTGAGAATTAAGCATACTCGCTTGAGCCCCAAAACTAGACATTTGATTTGCATACGCAGCTTGTACACCAGCATTTGCGCCAGCCATTCCACCATACTCTATTCCTAACAAAGTGGATTGTCTCCCCATCTCAGCTGATTGAACCATTGCCTCACCACCTCTTTCTGTCATATCTATTTGACCAGCCATTCTAGCCGCCATAATAGCATTTTGTCTTTCTTGTTGACCGATATTAGCAGAAATTTGTTGCGCTTGTAATTGACCTTGATTTGCTAATGATTGTGCTAAACCAGCTATTCCAGAACCACCAGCAGCCCCACGCAAAGCTTGCATAATATTAGCTCTTTGTTGCGCCCCTTGTTGAGCTTGGAATTCAGCAGCTCGCGTATCCACCGTTATATCCTCCATAACGTTTTCCATATCAGCATACGGATTTTTAAACTCAAACTGTCTATATCTAGATTTTTGTTCTTGCAAAAGTTTACGCTGCACTATTTGCTCGTCATTATATCTTTTTAACTGCTTTTCACTGGCACCGAACATCTTATCGCTTAATTCACTTTGTTTATTTTTAGCCTTTTTCCCCATAATTTTTGTCTATTTTTTTCAAGTTGTTTTCCATGTACTTAAAAGCTTCGTATCTTGCGGGTGACATATTCCACCCTAAATTTCTATGTATATCTGATATGTGTTTATCACCGCAAACCGTAAACAATTGTAAAACCCCATATCTTTCAGCTTCTTTTTCAACATTTTTTACTAACGTCTCTATTAGTTCTCTTCTATCTTTTTCTCTATAATCTGGATTTGAAACCAAATAAGTTGTCCACGCAACAGCTGGAATATCATATGATAATATTAAGAAAGTACTAGCAACCGGTACACCATTGCTCTCTATAATATAACATCTTTTATCTTTAGGTAAAAAACCTCTTCTTATTGGCTCTGCTCCAAATGAACCCCACCACCATTTCCACCATTCGCATACAGTCTCATAATCTCCTTTTTCGAAACTACGAAACGTTACTTTATTTTCCATAATTTAATTTAATTTAATTATATATATAGTTACAGTTTACGCTGGTTTTTTACTTTATGATGCTGTAAGGAATTTATTCACATCAAAACGTAATGTAAAGTTAGTATCATCTACGTTTACAAACTCTATATTACCTGTTATTGTCGCTGTTCTACTTGTACCTCCAACTGTTAATATCGCACCACTCTCCAATGTTTGTGCTACATCAACCGTCCAACTACCAGCACCATCTGCTGTAGAACTTGTAATAATTGGCAAAGATTGTGGTTTAAAAGTTAAAGTGGTTTCATCGGCAATTGTAACTGATTCTGATACAGAAAATTCCTTTACATTATCTCCATCTGGGTCTAAAGCCGCCACTGTAACAGTGGAAGAATTGGGAATACCAACACCAGTAACTATATCACCTACTCTCATATGGCCGGCAACGTTATTGTCCATTACTATTTTAGTTGCAATAGCAACCGCCCCGTCTACGGTATCAGTATTATTTACCCCTACACCTATACCACTCACACTAGAAACATTTTGCACAGTACCCTCTCTATCTGCAACAGCTATGGTTGTGCTATCACTAACAGCCCCCGTTGTATATGTAATTGGCTTTGTTAATTCTACTTTTAAATCTGTTAACTTTATTTCAGTATTATGTATTGTTTTTATAGCATCTGGGCCGTAAGCATAAAAAAGCATAGAGTTATTAGATGAAGCATCTATAATTTGATCTGCAAGGGTAATATACCCTAATTGTTGTGTCACTAAACCATTTGTTATTGTTGGTTTATAACCTAAAGGATCTAATGCTGGAATACTAACATTAGTAACTGTATTTGTAACTTCTTCAATACTACCGTCTTCATTATGAATTTCAGTTGTATAAGTTGTTGTATCTTCGTAAGGTGCTATAACAGTATCCGTGGTAGAATAATCCGCATCAACTATCTTCATTCCTGGTGATAACTTGTGTATACTATGACTACTATCTAAACTCCACCTATAATATTTAGCAGAAGTAAAAGTTAATGTCATCCCATCGTGTAAAGCAATAGTATCCGACATAGAAAATTCTTTTACATTATCTGTATCTGGATTTAATGCGACTACAGTAGTATGTTTTCTATTTAATTCTGAACTAAAGGTTAGTGTTATACCGTCGGCAAGAACAATTCCTTCGGACATTGAAAACTCCTTTACATTATCTGCGTCTGGATTTAGCGCTGCCACTGTTACGATTCCCGCGTCAAGAGCTGCGTTGCCAGTTATTCTATCACCAACAGCCATTTTTGTAGCAACATTGTTGTCCATAACAACCTTAATACCACTTTCAACACCACCATCAACAGTGTCTGTAGCTACTGTACCTGTTATTCTATCTCCAACGTCCATATTACCAGCAACAGCCGCGTCCATAACAACTTTAATACCATCTGTAACTGCCCCATCTACAGTATCACTGCTAGCGGCCCCAGTCCAAATATCTTCACCTGGTATTTTAACTCCGCTACCAAATATTACAGTTGTGTAAGCAGCTAAATCATTTGCTGTTGGTTGTTTATTTATTTGTAGTGCTTTTGTTGTTGCAGTTGTAACACCCACTGAAAAAGCTGTTTTACCGACTGTATTTCCTCTACCCACTGTAATAGCATCTGTAGAAACACTCATACCAGAAAAGTTGGTGGAACTATGAACTGTATTTGGATCTATAGCACTTAATGTTATCGTAACATCATCGTATTGATATATTACTTTTTTCAATAAATTAGAGTTAGAACCTGTAGACGAATTTATATCTATACTACCATCACCAAATCTAACCTCAGAATATTTAGCGTGAACAGTATCATGCATAGATTCTGCATAAAGATAAATATCATACTGGTCAGGATCTCCAACTGCTGGAAAAGTAATAGAACCAGTATAAACACCACCATCTATTCTTTTATTTTTTAATCTTTTATGTGTGGCTGCGAAAGTATTTGTTGTAAAATTATAATATTCGTTAAGTTCATTTTTGACTTCTAAAGAAAATATAGCGCCATTATCTCCAGTTATAGAAAATGATCTTATAGCACCGGCTGCGGCTATGCTACTTAAATCTATTTTGAAACTTTTAATTATCTTTGCCATATCATAATTTATTTACTACTTAAACTTGCTTGTGACCCAACTGAAAACAACTCTGCTTTTGTCGTGGAATCATTTTTAAATTCAACTTCTGCGTAATATCCAGAAATACCAGATGTATTCACTTGTTTATTTTTAGAAAACATCATAAAACTGTCAATTTGCGGTGTGTAGTTAGTTACTAAATCTTGAAATACGTTTATACGTTTTTCAGTATCTGTATTTTTAATACTAATTATTACACCAACAAATTTACAAACACTTAAATCAGCTTGTTTAAAATCTCCAGTTTCTGTTATTTGTGCGTTGTTTACCGCATAAACATTATCCCCAACTTGCGCTGATATGTTTATTTTTTTATTAAATGTAAATGTTAAGTTTTGTGACATAATATTAACCAGTTAATGTTATTGTTGCTAATTCACCTTGTTTCGGAGGGCAGAAGAATAAAGTACCAGTATTATTTGCAATTGTAGTTGGGTTAGGTTTGTGACAACCTGTACCATCTATAGGGTTCTGGAATTGTCCTAATTTCAAGAAAGTGTTAATAGTCTCTGTGACACCATCAGCAATTGTAACAGTCCAAGTGAAAGAATGTCCGCCTGATACATAAGGATCATTTGCTGGGAATGGAATTTGAACTGCCCAACTTGCAGTTGGAGTTAATGGAAGAGATTGATATTGCTCTCTATATATCCGAAAAGCCTGATTTGAAGCTGGTATTGCTAAAGTATCCCAAGTATAAGTTAACACATATCGCGTTGCGTTTACGCTCACTCCTCCTCCACCTCCGAAAACATAGGGTGTTGTTACCACTACAGGTGTTCCGTTGTCACTCGTAACACTAAAGTTCATTTGAGTTTCTGGATGAATGGTAATACCTCCACCCGTTGCTAAAGAACCTGCTATAAAATTATCATGATTTAATGTTAAACTATTTTGTACGTTGTTTGTAGTACCGGTTGTTCCTGAAACTGTAGTTCCACCAGCCCAAAGACCTGTCGTAGCATTTATATTAGCACCTCCAAAATTCCATTTTTGCCGTACTAGAATATTCCATTTATCTGGATCAGGTTGTCCACTAGGCCAAGAATTCGTTATATTATTTGTGGTACCATCTAACACATATAAATAATCACCACTTCCTGTAGTGAGCGTAGGTGATGCATCTACGTTTATTGATGTCCAGGTAGTATCCCAATCTAATTTATATTTTATCGTGTAACCAGATACATTACCAGAAATTAACGGCCAACTTACTGCTATTTGATTATAAAGAATAGAAGAACTAGGATCAAGCGCTATTGATGGCGCTGCTAATGT
>Ga0209349_1001413_pt1 | contig 11879 bp, 14 predicted proteins | sample ETNvirnome_2_130_FD_184067 | JGI IMG/M metagenome (GOLD analysis project Ga0209349, IMG submission 184067) | Marine viral communities from the Pacific Ocean - ETNP_2_130 (SPAdes) (version 2) | ecosystem: Environmental > Aquatic > Marine > Oceanic | place: Pacific Ocean | collected 2013-06-22
AGAAGAAACCCCTTCTCCAAAGGGTAAAATGAGTAAAGAAGATTTCTTTGCTAGTTTAGACTCTATTACAAATCTTCTTGGCGGCGACGAGGAAAACACCGAAGTTGCAAACGATAACTAAGAGGTAGAGAATGAGCTGCACTGGACCAACCCTATACCCAGTTGTTCTATCCTCTATTGACGGTGAGTGCGTATTTGCTGAATATGATCTTAGTACCGCTGTAAACGTAACCAACTGGCAGAACATCCATGATGTTGTTATGTGGTGCTGTCCTTGGTTATATTTTGACAAGCCAGACAGCACCACTGTTCCTGGTCCAATGCCTAAAGGCGTAATGAAACCTAATGCTGACGATCCTGCTAACACTGACATAGTGTGGGTCGCAGGAGAAGGCGGGATCGGAAATTCAAATTTCCCACAAGGGCAGGGGTATGTAGATCACTCCTACCAATTCACTCAACTAGCAGGAGGAGCAGACGGTGCAGGTACTGCTGCTTACTGGGAAGAGGTAAATCCCTCCCATGAAGCTTTATTTTATCTTGAGCTAGGAAATGAGGTTGAAACATCAGCAGCTCCCGCTAAAATAACAATGGGTGTAAGTTCTGTGAGCGGAGGTTCAGGAGGATATAGATTAGGTATAGACCCCACTCAGACGGTTTCTTATAGTGGAACAGATGGAACTGTAGCTAATTGGGGCACAGAGGGATCTTCTAAGTGGTCGTATAAATTCCAATCTGCGAATAACAGAAGCCTCGAATCCTTAGTTAATATAAAATCTTCAGCCACTAGCGCAGCAACTACGGGACAAGTATTTACTTTTAATGGTACTCGATGGCAAGCCTCTGCTGCTCCCACAGGAGGTGGTGAAATCCCTTCTTTTTCTCTTTCTGCTGCTACAGATTCTGATATTAACGCCGACAATAATCCTGTAGAGCCTAAGCAGCTCCTAGTTTATCTTAATAATAAATGGACGAATGCCACATCTGTACAGGTAGCGGTAAATCCTGCCGTTCAAAATGCTTCGATGTCAATACCTATTCGGGCTGCTCAGACCTCTGCGGTTTTTACCGCTTCAAATACGGCGGGTGACGAAGTTTTCGCAATGAAAGGGGATGGGAGCTTTAAGGTATCAGGTACTGTAAGTGCTGCTATAGTATCAGCTACTGAAGGTACGTTTTTAACAGTAACGGGAATTGATCACGGAGGTCTTGGTGGGCTAGGGGATGATGATCACCCCCAATATGTTTTAAGTGCTACTAATAATGCACTAAGTTCAGCCTATACTAATCACGCTGCTTCTGCCTCTGTTCATTTTACGGAGGGTAGTATTGATCATGGAAGTATTGGTGGTCTTGGTGATGATGACCATACCCAATATCATAATGATACAAGAGGTGATGCAAGATACTATCAAAAATCTGAGTTTATAACTGATGGAGGGGGGGAAGAGGGTGCAGCAGGATCTCCTATAAAAATGGATGATTCTGGTTATATTGATGGATCTTTTATACAAGAATCAGATATAGATCACGGTGGTCTTGGGGGTCTTGGTGATGATGATCATACCCAATATCACAATGATACAAGAGGTGATGTTAGATACAATCTTAAGACTGATTTAGCCTCTACAGTGAATAGTAAGGGAGCTTCTTTAGTTGGTATTGAAGATGCTGGTGCATATACATCTGTTACCGATGTAGAGGCGGCAATTCAAGAGATTTATCCAACTATTCCTACTTCTACATGGTCACGATATATTTCATATGCAGAGCAACCCATCACATGGAATGGATCTACTTCATACTATTCTAATCCAGGTGTATCCAACGCAACCAATAAACAAAGAGCGACAGCGGGTCTTAATATGACTAATTCTAATGAAAGGGGACACGTTTTTCAGATCATTGTCCCACCAGAGTTAGATGTGACCGCAGTTATAACGGCCACTGTATATGCACGGACGGGCGCAGCAGGTAGCGGCAATATTGAAATTGAGTGGAGTGGAGGCGCACAGACAGACAATGAATATATGGGAACTGGCGCAACAACAACGGGTGCGGTTATCAAAGATGTCAGCAGTTATGGGAACAATGATTCCATTCAGATAGCACTTGGCACCGTTTGGAACGCAGATACCTTGGTAGAAGGGGATATTTTACACATGACGATTTTCAGAGACGCAACAGTAGGAAATGGCGATGATACATTTGCGGCCACGCTTCAGTATATGGGTATCGAACTTACGGGAACAAGAAAGGCAGCATTCTAATGCCAAACCCACCAATTATAACAAGAGGTTCTGTTACAATTGATTCAGATGATGATGGGATTTATATTCGTACATCGACAGGAGAGGTTGAGACTGTTACTTCTGACGCAGCAATGGAGGCACTTGTTCGAGTAAAAGAATTAGAGTTGTTAGTTGAACAATTAACTGAAACAGTGGAATCTTTGCTAAAAGGTTAAAAGATCTGTTGCCCTTGCTTTAGTAGTCTAATATAGGTCTCTATAACTCTATCTTTTAGTCCATCAATATCCTTAGATATATTATCTAAAGATCTTAGGAGTTGATCTCCTATAACATTATTTTCAGTGATCATTTCTAATTCTTTTATTATTCCTTTTATGTTCTCAATATCATAATTATTAAATTTGCTGGCTTCGTATAGTATTTCTTCCGCTGTCTTAGTTTTTTTTAATGGTACTCTCTTCATATTTTTATAACCTCGTGCCCTTCTTTTTTATAATGCTTAATTCTTTGTTTAGAATGAGTAAGTAAGTATTTTTCTTTATCTATAAAATCATAGATATATACTTTTTGTTTAGTTTTATGTTTTCTTAAAGCTCGTCCTAAAGCCTGAATAGTAGCAATTTCTGATTTCATACCTCTTGCGTTTATGAAGTGGGTGATTTCCTCAATGTTAATACCTGTCTGGAGGATTTTAGTGCCAATGAGGGTACTAGATTGTTCAGCTCCTCTGAATTTAGATATACTTTTATACCGCTCCCCGAGGGAGTTTGCTCCCTCAAGAAACTGTGTCTCCCCTCCATCAAGCAACTTTTCCAAGGTTCTTCCGTGATCGAGTGATCGGGTAAGTATAAGTATGCGAGATCTGTCTCCGTTTTCTCTGATTTCATCTACTATCTCCTTTATTTTATTGTTTCTTTCTTTATTAAAAACAATATATTTATCGTAGACATCCAAATAAGAGAGATGGGTATCCTCACCCTCTGCGAGGTACTCTCGTTCTATTATTTGGATTATTGGTTTTGTTAATTTTCCTTCTTCTACTAATTCTTTTGTATTAACTGTTTGTACTACAGACCCTAAGGCACCCTCCAAAGAATGTCTCTTTATTGGGTCGGAAGGGACAGTAGCAGTAAATCCAAACCTCCAAGCAGCTTTTGGGAACGCCTCTATAGCAGGTAGAGTCCGCTTCCCTGAGCAAAATTCATGGCACTCATCAACCATTAAAACTTCTGTGTCCTCCAGATGAGTATCTAAAATCTTTTCTATACTTTGGACTGTGCAAAGCATTATATCGCCATATATGTAGCCTTCTCCGAAACATAATCCCACACTTTCTATTTTACAGATATCTTTTAGAAAATCATAAGATTGTTTTAATAACTGCTTAGAGTTGAATAGGATAACCATCTTCCTATTACCTAAACTCTTAACCAAGCCACCCATAACAAGGGTCTTCCCAGATCCTGTGGGGGCACAGATAACCCCTCTTTTAGCTTCTAGAGCTTTACCAATAAGATCCTCTTGATAGTCATAGTACTTCATATTAGAGAATTTTTCTATTTTAGGAGGCGATTCCTTAGGTATGTTGCACTCTATGTCAGGAATACAATCTATCTTTTTAAGGTGGTCCATAACCCGAGGCAGAAGACCCGTTCTAAAAACCCCAGAATTACCTATGAACCGTTTTTTGCCATCCCATGAACGTCTCCTATAAGCAGCAGAGTAAGTGGCTCCAGGGATTTGAAACGTATATAATCTCTGTAGGGCTTTAAAAAGTTCGGGATTGTCGGTTACTATTCTAGATTTTTGTATTCCTACTAATATTTTCATGGTACTATTATATTATAGCTATAATACATTTTTTGGAGAATTTTATGAATAATAGTAATGAGTTAACCCCCGAGCAGCTTGAGGCTGTTAAAGCTATCCTCGGAGATAAAGGTGGAGAGAAAAAGTATATTGACGTAGAAGTCCCTACCAAGTGCAGGTGGTATGAGACAAATAGGATATCTATACGACCTTTCACGTTTGAAGACGAGAAGGAAGCTATGAGTCCTATGGTAAAGAATAAGAATTTCTTAAATTTTATTTTAGAGAGATGTATTAAAGGGATTGATATAGATTCATTGTTTCTAGTAGATAGAAATTTTTTAGTGTACAAATTAAAAGAGATGAGCACAGGCTCAAAAGTTTCTGTTGCTCTTACCTGCGATTCTTGCGGTAGAGAAGGAACTCTTGAAGTAGATTTAAATATCTTAAATGTAAATACAGTAGATATAGATTTTCCTATAGAAATTAATTTAAAGGATGTAGAAAAGAAGGCTTTAATAATGCCCCCTAAAGTAAAAGATGAGGATTTAATGATTAATTTTGAATCTATATGTGATAATATATGGAGATTTGTAAGAGAAATTGATGGTATATCCGATGAGCAGGTGCTCTACGCTGTTTTAAATAAACTTCCTGTTAGAGATATACATACTATTATTAATACATTAGCTTTAAATCAATATGGCTTACAAAATGAAATTAATTATTTGTGTGGATGTGGGACAGAGAAGATTGTGGAGGTGCCCCTAACAGAAAATTTTTTCGGGGACAGCTAATATCGAGTGATTCTTTAAAAGAGTTACTCAAGCAAGCGTTCATATTAGTATATAAATTGAGGTTTAGTCTCAAAGATGTATACGAGATGACCCTCCAAGAAAGAAATCACTTCTTTGAATTTTTTGCAGAAGATATAGAAGCGCAAAATGATATCATTAAACGGAATTAGTTTTTCTGAGCGGCACGAAAATCCCCCTGTTGGGGGTAAGATAGGGTTACGAGCCTTATTTTATAATGATGGGCAATTAGTAGATCCTGTAGATGTTAGTGCGGTCTCAGTATTTAAATACAGCGATTATTCATCTAGCGCACTTTTCACTCCCACCGATAACCTACTCTCAGCAACCCCTCTGATGCAGTTTGCTCCTAGTACACCTATCGTGGGAGATCCCACTCCTGCACCTGCGGTGGACTACAGTGCGAATTGGGGAGATCCTGTTGGTGTTGGGGGATTAGACTTCCAATATGCTAGTGGTATCTTTAAAGTAGGGACAGGAGATTATGTAGTACCCCTCAGATTAGATAAGGCTCTTAGTGGTTCTTGGGAGACCTCTCAGTTAGAAGCATCATCTAACGTAAGCTCTGCTGTATCCTATATTGATGTGTGGACAGTTAAACTTCTGGCTGGTTCTCAATACCAATCGCTTATACACAAATGGTCACTCCATGAAGACACGTTCTTCTCTGTTACGGAGCCACTAATTGTAAAAACAAGTACTAAGTTATCAAATAAACATTTAAGGTTTGGAGAGAAAATAGATCTTAAAGCTCCTGTAGAGCTAACGGTAGAGAATAGAAATATCTCACAATCGGTGATTAATACATTAAGATCAACATTGATAACCGATGGTGCTTTTAAAATAACTAAGGTTAATGATAATACTTCTCTAGATGGACCATTTACAGTTTATGATTTCTCAGATACGCTTGGATCTGTTAATGTAACCTCAGATGGCACTCTTATATTTACATGGGATACAAGCCAGATTCCAACATCTAGTAGTTTTGGGGAAGCTAAGGGAACTTATGCTATACAGATGCAATACTCAGCTAACGGACAGAAGGTAATATCACCTAGGTTCTATGTGAGTGTTGATTAAGTATTCAATGTCGTAATCTTGGGTGGTTTGGTGTATATATCTCTTCAGATCGAAGTTATCTGCGGCGGCATCATTCCAATCCTTATACCTCGAAGGTACAGGGCAAATCTTAATTGCTGGCATCATTAGGTCTTTCCTCATTCTTTCTATTTTTTCCGTTCCCATATTCCCAGCCACATCGTTATCGTAGGCGATAACTATACTGCAATTCATGTCCTTGATGGTTTCTATCTGAGTCCTTGAAGGAGAGCTTCCCATAGTTGCTGTGGCATTGATCCCTGCGTTTTGAAGGGAGATGGCATCCAATGGACCTTCGCATAGGTAAACAGGCTCATCGCTTTTAAAAGGATAAAGTACAGTGGAGGCTCTAACCTGTGTACTGTCTGGATTCAGATACTTGGGAAACTCATCAAAAAGGGCTCTTGCCTGAAAGAAATAGATTTTTCCATTGGGCTTCTTGAATGGAATTATAATCCTGTTCTTATAGTCTCCGTCCGTTGCGAAATAGAAGGGTTCGTCCTCTGCGTCCTCGGTATTAAATAATTTCCTATCCCACAGATACTTCCATGCCAGTTGTACAGATTCATTCTTTGAGTAACAAGAATGAATATCTATGGGAATCCAAGAGGAAGTATCAACATCTAAAGAGGACTTAGCGGGTTCTTGGGTATGCTGAACGGTAGGATGGTCATCCAACATAGTCTCGAATAAAATTTTAGATTCTGCTCTCTTGTACGGGATATCCTCAACTTGGGCAACGAACTGTGCGAAATTACCTGCTTTATGGGCTTTGAAGTCCTGCCACATGCCTGTAGAAATATTAATGGACAGCTTCTTCTTCCAATCGTCGTTGACAAAGATGGAGGGCATCGTAAATTCTCGCCCATTAGAGGAGTATTTGCCAGAATTTTTAAAATTCTTCTCAATATAAGCTCTTATATACTGAGGAGAAACTATGTTCATAAAAACCATATCAGAGTCCAAATCGAAAACATTTCTTGAGTGCAACTTAAAATATAAGTTTAAATACATAAATAGATATGAAGAGATGTCTAAAAACAAAGATGCTTTAAACTTCGGATCCTATATCCACAAGATCTTGGAGCTTGGTTACGAGAAGACCGAACTCAAGGACCTACTTACTATAGCCGAGGAAAGCAAAAAACTCTACAATATTCCTGAGGAAAAGGAAGCTAAGACAGAAATCTGCTTGCGTAACTTCCTCCAGTTCAACTCCGCTCTTACCGAGACAGTGGGCATAGAGCTGGTGTACGAGATCAAGCATGACGAAAAGAACGATATTAGCCTGAATGGTATCATTGATAGAATCGTCAAAAGCCCAGAGGGTGAATATCTCGTTGTCGATTACAAAACCAGCAAGAGGGAACTTAAAAAGCACGAGCTATATCAAGACCACCAAATGCAAGGGTACGCTTATGCAGTCCATAAGCTATTCAAGGTACCAATAGATAAGATCACTGTAGCCCATTTCTATCCTGTGACAGGCAACTTAGTGTCTGTGAAGTACTCGTGGGCTCAAATAAGCTCCTACCTCAGAAAGAAGACAGAAACAGTCTGGAATATCAGGAAGAAGAAAACTGATGAATTCCCGCCATCAAAGAATCAATATTGCTGGTGGTGTGGTTATTCAGGCTTATGCCCTGAATTCTCGTCTCCACAAAAGATTACTGAATCAATGAAATATGTGAAGACAAGCAAAAGAAGGTGACTCACAGTACAAGGGGGTAATACAAGCTAATATCTATAGAATCATAGAAATTGTTTACTTGCTCATTCGAGTACTTTAGCTTCTTAACGAAGTAATTAGTTAAAACTTCTTTTTTTAAAGGCTTTCTATCAGAAAGAGCCTTTAGAATTTTCATTTGAAAAGAAGATATAAACTTTTCACTATATTTATATCTCCATTTTTCTATAAAGGAACTATCTAGGGTAAAATTAACGATATCAATAAAATCAATAAAGTCTTTTGAATCATTGTAGTACATGTATTATATCCTTATAACAGTATATAAGAGTGATGAAAGGTAAAAATTTTCAAGAAAATAACGAGTATTTTGAATCTTTAGCTATTTCTTTGTCTGGTGGGAAAAACGAGGCGAGGAAAAGGGTGAGGGGAGTCCTTCCAGCTCAACTAAGAGTTGGGCAATTAGTTAAGTTCAGCTATAAGAATACATCAAGGGATTATACTGTAGTTGTAGCATCTACACCCAGAGCCCCTTACGGAATGTACACTACTGCTAATACTAATAATATATTAGTTACTACCTTCAAGATTGATACCTACACTATGGAAGAACAAGTTAAGTTTTTGGATGAGGTTTATAAAAGTGGGATGCAAGAGAAGATGAAAGAAGTTAAGTATATACCTCAGGAACATCTAACTTACTTTAATAGAGTCCAAAGATTTTGGGTTAATTTAGCTAAGAAAATCATAGGAAGAGCTAATACAAAGTTAGATAGTAGAAATTTCAGAACATTTAGTGTTTTTGGGATGATCAATTGTAAGGTATTAAAATAATGGCTGAATCGGAAGAAGCGAAAGCGGTTAAGAGTCTGACAGGATCTAAAACAGACGGAAGCTCCTTAAATAAGAGTTTGAGAGGTTTAACTAGTTCTATAAAAAATCTTAGTAAGACTTCAGGTCGAGAACAGGGTGCCATCGTCAAGCTCACTGCTGTAATGTGGGACGTAGGAAAAACCGTTTCAGGGTTTATTAATAGTTTTATGAGGTTTGCTCCTGAGGTAGAGAATTTAGCTGCGAAATTTAGTATGCCTTTTGACATCTTAGAGAAGCAGTCTAAGGATTTGGCTGAGACATTCAAGGAGGAGAAAATACCCGCCTCTGTTTTCGATATTATGAAAATGGGGTTACATGCTACTAGCATAGGTTTACACAAAAATAGTAAGGAGATGAGAAATTTATTTCATTCGACACTAGTAACAGGTGAGAATTTCCGTCAGCTAATTAAAGAGGTAGGTCTCCAGACTATAGGAACCAAAAATCAAACAGAGGCTACAAAATCTCTATTTGTTGCATTAGATGAGACCAGCCTAGCTTTTAATATGAGTCGAGAACAATTAGTGAAAGCTATGAACCTGCTATCTAAAGACACTAAAAATCTTTTAATAGCTACTGGAGCTGGCCCTACTAAGTTAAACGAAGTATTTCTTCGTTTGGCTGGGACGATGGGCGAGGGTGGTGATAAGATCATCGAGGGTCTTTCCAAGCAGGTGAATAGAATGTTCACTCCCGAAGGAATGCAGATGTCATTCGCCCTCGACGTACCTTTGGCTGAAATGATAAAGGGTAACTTGAGCGTAAAAGAAACCTTAGTTGAACTTATTAAGATGACGGACAATCAGCTTAGTAAGATGAATGTTAATGGGGTAGCATCTATACCGTTCTTGAAAGCTATAGAAGCTTATTTTGGTGATTTAGGGTCTGCTCAAGCTTTCCATAATAGAGTTATGCAAAGACTTTCTGAGGAAGGGATTGATACGGCCAACAAAAGCGCAGAGGAAATAGCAGGAGCAATTTTTAAATTATCAAAAGAATCAAAAGAAGCAAAGAAGAAGTTTAGCGAGACTTGGGATATGGTAAAGAAACAGATAATGTTGCCTCTCGCGGAGGAAGCTCTCAAGTTTTTTAAATGGTTTAAACCCTTTGTATCAAATAATAAGGATATCTTAACGAAAGCTTTTAAATCTGTCGGTACACTAATGTTTGCTACTGGAATGCTGATTGTTACAGGTATTCAAGAATTAGCTGGGTGGTTAGCTGGGCAAAATAATAAATGGGTCTTGATGCTGAAAGGAGCTATGAAAGATCTCCAAGCGTCTGTGGTAGATTTTAAAGAAGAAAATTATAAGCTAAGTAAGGACGCACAAGACGCAGCAGCTAAAGCTCATAAAGATAAAAAAGATGAGAATGAGAAAAAGAAATCGGAAGAAATGTTTAAAGCCATCGGTAAAGGTTTTAGTATTCATCAAAGTAGAATTATGGAACCAGGAAAACGTAAACCAGGAGAAGTAATAGTTAAAGATAAAGCCTTATCGATGGGCTGGCTCAAAAGGGGGCTCGAAGAACTTGAAAAAGCAGAACGTGAAAAAGCAAAACTTGACAAACAGGCGGCAAAAACCCAAACTAAGGTAGTAAAAGCAGTGGAAGTGGTTGCTGATCGGGTTCTAGACCAGACCGAAAGTATAACGAGAAACTTTGGGGCGCACGGCACCCAGTCTCGGTATCTGCTTTTAGGACCACAACGAACCTCGCCGCAAATTGTTATACCTGGGAGTAATTAAAAAATGATTGGAAATTATGTAGATACGAGATTGTTGGAAGTTAGGTCTGGTATATTCTTTGAATATCCTAAACTTAAAAATACAGAAAAGAATTTAATATTCTTTCTTCCATTTTGGGAAAATCCCACTATATCGGAGAGCAAGGAAGCAAGATTAGTGGAGTATAATCCTATAAATAGAGGTAGTGCTTTGTTCGCTCATACAGGGGCAAATGCTAGAAATATATCAATATCATTTTATTTAACAGTTCCTCATATAATGAGATCAATAAATTCTGTTGCAAATTCCCAGGCACTTCTTAATTCTTTAAATACTGAAAAAGAAAAAGATAGATTTACGAATAAAAATCCTTTTGAAGGAAATCTTAAAACTACTAGAGCAGAAGACAATCTTAAAAAATGGAAGGATAAATTTAATGAATTTGCTGGAGAGGAAGAAGGAAGTATACCTTATTTAGGGTATGGAAGAAACATAAGAAAAAGAAACATCAACAGAGCATTTCGTGCTGCTGTCTCCAACCCTGCCCCCGAAGCCTCCCGTTCCACGATTGGTGAGGATGGCATTCTGAGATACACGGAAGATAATGCTCTCATTGGGGACGGTTGGAAATTTGATTATTCTACCAAATCTTTATTTTATACGTCAGATACAACGGCAACTAGAGCAATAACAGAATCAAAACAATCATTAAGAACTATTAATACTGCGGTTTATATAATGGAAACTATAAGAAGTTGCGTGGCTGGGCATGCTACTACATCAATTTTAGGACCTCCTGTTCTTAGATTACGGCACGGAGCAGGATACAACGATGTTCCTCTTATTTGTAAGGACTATGATATATCTGTAGAAGAGGATGCAGGTTACGATCTAAAAACTCTCCTACCTAATAGAATTAAAATAAAACTAAGAACTTCTGAATTAAGAACAGGAGATTTTGGAAAGTTTAGTCCTGGAACATATATTAAAAGAGATAACCTCGCAGGATGGGAAGCTGTGATAGAACATGGATCTGCTGATCCTGGATTTTTGAAGTGATAAATTATTATGATATCAACTGATTACATGGTGTTACTCCATAAAGGAAAAACTACACTTACTACTGTTGGATCCCCTACAGGGGGCACACAGTTTTCTAACATGTCATTAGGAGAAAGTTATATCCCAGCAGGATATGAGCACAGACCAGATCTCATCTCCAATTTATTTTTTGGTAGTCCTGATAATTGGTGGGTTATTCTAGGAATGAACGGTATTTCTGATCCTTTTGAGAGTTTAAACATAGGTGATAGGATAAATGTAGGAAATGAGTAACCCAATAGAGACACCTCATGTTATCCTAGGCTTAAAAGGACCCTTTCAAGATTTTGAAGATATAAGACGGGGACAGAAGGATACTCCTATATCTGCTTGGTATGAAGAGGCTATCGCTGGTGGGGGAATTTGGCTTTCAACATTAGAGAATTCAGATATCATATCTTTTTCTCATAAATTTAATTCTGATTCATCTACTCATCAAGCCATGTATGTATTTAAAATAATAGATCCAACTAATACCTTTGAGAATAGATTCTTTGAAGCATTCAATAAATTAAAT
>Ga0209349_1001415_pt1 | contig 11877 bp, 33 predicted proteins | sample ETNvirnome_2_130_FD_184067 | JGI IMG/M metagenome (GOLD analysis project Ga0209349, IMG submission 184067) | Marine viral communities from the Pacific Ocean - ETNP_2_130 (SPAdes) (version 2) | ecosystem: Environmental > Aquatic > Marine > Oceanic | place: Pacific Ocean | collected 2013-06-22
CCCCCCCTCCCCCCCCACCCCCCCCAACGGGTGGTAAGTTCCCGGCCACTCAAAAACCACCCCCCCGCCTTGACTACTTTTTCCCGGTGGTGTACATATGTACACTACCACCATCAACTCCCCCCTTGTGGGGGGCGAGCTTTTGCCCCTTCAAAAACAGGGCCGCCACAGTTTGATTCTTGGGTGTATCACTTTGACGACAGTTGGAGTTGTGCTGTTGTCAACTTGTGGAAGTGTCTGCCATTCTGGCAGGAACAGGTCACCCCCGGAAAACACCCCGTCAGACGCCTTCACGGCCCGCGTAACGGACTCCTGTGAACATGAGTACAAGTGCACAGGCGGGTGCCATCGTCGATTCTGGGCGATTTAGCCCCTGAAACGCCCTAAACCCTTACCACTAAAGAACTTAGGTCACCCCGGCGACCATTTCCCCTATTCTGGAAAAAAAAGTGCATTTTCTCACAATATAGGCCGATCCCATCTATGCAGGCGATCGCAGATATGCACAATCGCTTATGTGGATTGGACGTTTGATCCAATCACAAACCCGATCTTGAAAGGATCAACCATGAAGATTTCCAAGACCTACCGCGAAGACAAGAACCCATCGAAAGCATCCCGCGATGCCCTGATCAACTTTATGATGGATCACGAAGAATCGGTCGAGCGAGTAGCCGCGAAGGTTCTTGCCCGGTGCTATCCCAACCGATTCAGCAAGGACGGCACGGCACCGAACAGGATGGCCCACCAATTGGCTGAAGGTATGCCGGGCAGGTTTGCCGCCTGGATTCTGACCAAGACCACCAGAAAGGTCACCAAGGTCGACGGTAAGACCAAGACCAAGACGCTAAAGGGCGGGTATCTGGTCACCCACTGTGACGGCAAGGAAGTGGCGGTAGGCCATTCGTTCTGGTTGACCTTCAAGAGGTTCTGCCGATTCTCGCAAGCGGCCCGGTCAGACTCGCAGGGCACCGCCAGACGCTGGAAAACCGCCCAATCAATCGACAAGGAAACTGCCCGCAAGCACCCCAACCGATACCGCAACACTCCCCGATACCATGCGGCCGTCGAGGGTGCCCCAATCCAGTGTGACGGGTTGACCGCCGAAATGAAAGCCATCCTTCGCGGGACTGAAGTGGCAGCCATCACAGCCCGCCTGGAACGTGGCGATATCACACGCAAGATGGCCCAAGCAGAAGTTCTGGCCCTGATCAACTAGGCCCGGCAACACTGGCCCGGCGGGTATTCCCCGCCGGGCCTTTTTTTATGCGCCCATCCCGGCCCTCTCATTGCCCGCCTAACGGCCCCGGATTCCCCGCCCCTAGTCCAGCCCGCCCTAAATCCAACGCCCTTACACGGCCCCCTAGTGGCTTACAATCGCATAAAGAAAAACCTCTTTTTCTATATTTTGTTTTCGAATTCTCACAACTAGCCGCCACTATAAGCGAACAGAAACAACAACGGCCAACAACGACGGCCAAACAAACAACGGCAGCCAACAACGGAAACAAAAACGGAAAAACAAAAAGATTTTTTCAATTGTTTCACAACTAGCCGCCACTATAAGTAGACGGGCAGCCAAACAACGGCAGCCCGCAAACAACGGCCCGCAAGTGGCAGTAGAATCTAGCCACAGCCCAAACGCTTACCCCACCGGCTGCGGTGTGTGGGGGCGGGCCAAAAAAACAAAGCTGGTCGGGATCAAGTAGCCGCCAGCGAAGCAGATACATGAGGTGCGTAGGCTGCCAATAATCCTGCCCTGGTTAGCAGGCAGGTAGGTGGCTCAACTGGTTCCGTGGGTTGATCACATGGGGCAGGTTCGATTCCTGCACGCACCAACCACAGCAGATGCAGATACCCGCCTGCTTGAGTGGGAATGATTGGAGATACATCATGCCAAGAATCTACAACAGCATGAACGAACCGCTGGACTTCTGCCGGGGATGCTTTCCCGATGAGGTTAATGCGGAGATTGAACACGGGAACATGGACAATGATCCCGACCTGAATGATCCCGATAATGGGAACGGGTTTGGGTACGATTGCTCACACCCCTGCTATGAATGGGAGGCGGTCACCGATGGATACGCTGGGGAAATATCACCGGAAGCATACCGGTGCGATGAGTGCGACAAGGTACTGCGGAAAGTGGACAACGGCAGCGGCGCACAGTAGTAACGTAACCCTTTGCAAGATCGGAGAGTAACATGGCTGGGACTATCGCTGAACAGCGGGCAATTGGACACAAACAATTGCGACACGCTGCAAATAATATCGGGTACGATCCCTCTGGATGGGTGGTTCGTGGAGGCGTTCACTATAAGGTGAGTCAGGTGCTTATCCAACTGGGCACCTACCTCCAGCTTGGGGATGCCTACGCAGGGAACACCGCCCGGATGCTACGGGAACTGGCCGACAAGATAGAGGGGCCGGTAAAGATTGACATAAAAGAAATCTATGGGGAGGACTAGAGCATGGAGTACACGCACTATCACCCAAAGACTAACACCCTGTTTGAGCTTGGGCTTTGTGAAAACTGCAATCGCCCGGTGGTTGAGCCGAACGCGCTTGGGTGCAATGAACCGATAAGAAAGCTGGCCGACTTGGGAATCAAGATCCATGCCGGGCCGCTGCCATCCGAAACTTTTCACGACGATGAGCTTGGACACTCGGCTTGCGAAGGATGCCGGGGGTAGAAAGAAATCTATAAGGAGGATTGATATGCGTAAGAAAACGATGTTGAAAAAGCTGGCCGACGCTCTGGATAAGGTGACCGGCAACGACTACGGCACGCCGTCCGTGTTCGGCCCGGACGATGGCTGGGAGGAGTGGACACTGGCCTGGGATGGCCCGTATGAGTGGACGATGATAACCGGTGGGTGCAGCGTGTTCGCTGGTGAACTCTGCCGGTACTCCAGCCCACTGGAGGATGAGATTGCCAAGGTGGTAAATCTGATTGAGGATGCAGGATTCTACCTTGAGCCTGCGAACTGCTCACACCTGCATGTGTGGGAAGCGTAGGAAATAAATTCAAAAAAGTTTCTGATTTCTCACAACTACACGCCACTATAAGTAAGCAAGTAAACAACAGGAAAGGATAGCAGCATGAAAGCATGGAGCATTAGGCATATAACCGGGGAGCTACGTGATAGCTTCCAACAGTGTCAAACGGAATTAGAGCGCACGATGTGGCGTATCTATGCGGGGAAGGATTGCTCTCGGATACTAGCCGGGAGAGAGCCGACGCCTGGAGAGAGGGCGATTCTAAATGAGTACGGTATTGTTTTAATGGAGGACTAACATGCAGAAGTACAAAGAGTATGCACCGACAGGCTTTGATAGTGCGGGTGCTTTCCTGCCGGATCATGCAGACTGGGAAGTGTTCCCGTGTGGAATCAATCGAGACTCCACCCTGCTGGATACCAGCAACTGGGAGATGGCACTCAAGGAACTGGATGAACTGGAAGGGTACGATGTTCACCGCTTCGGACACTGGGCATGTGGGTGGTTCGAGTTGATACTGCTTGAACCGGGAACACCTGCCCATGACAAGGCAATCGAAATGGGAAAGAGGTTAGAGAATTACCCCATCTTGGACGAGGAAGATTATTCCAACAGATGAACAGATGGCAGAAGCATTAACTGAACTAGGCTACACACTGGAGGACTAGCAACATGTGGAAAGTAGAAGTAACTACCCTAGCCCCTGTGAATAGTGGGGAGGACAACGATACGATTGTCGTGGATGTAGATGAGGCAGGCTGGGATAAAGACTTGGATAATATGACCACCTCAATTGTCGAGGAGGTTATGCGGCATGGAGTTTGTATCACTATGGGCAAGACAATTGCCCACCACCTGGAGGACTAGCAGCATGGATAGGAAAGACTGGTCAATGGATGAGAGGATTACCGATGCAAGAATTATTGAGGCGAGAAACTGGTTGCGGTCAGATGCCCCGGTCACATGGGATGAGGACTGGCCGCCGGAAGTAGTCGCAAGTTTACTAACACGGCAAGAAAAACTGGAGGACTAGCAGCATGGATAAGTACACAGCACGCAGGGAATACTTCAAGAATGACGACGAGTTCCATTATTTCCTGAGCCATGTACTGGTGAAGGTGAATGGTAAGGCAATCGGTGATTGTAACGATGAGGATCTCGAAGGTATTGACGAGGTAACAATCGTTGTTGATCCGTATGACACCGAAGTGGAGGACTAGCAGCATGGATAAATGTCACGCTTTTGTAACAGTTAGGCCAGGATATATTGATTGGCGCCTGTCAACTGGACAGTCGGGCACTGATCCTAAGTCGCCCCACCAGCTTGGCGGCACCCTTGCCTTGTTCTTGGAATATGGGGTCGGATCTATTGAACTACGCTATGAACTGGAGGACTAGCAGTAAATAAAAATTCAAAAAAGTTTCCGATCCCTCACAATTACACGCCACTATATGTGAGGGAGTAAACAACAACGAAAGGAAAGTAACATGGATATGTACGAGAAATTGTACGCAGCAATCAAGGCGCACTGCGACCTGAGTGATGACGACCTGCTGCAAGTAGCAGAGCATGGAGCAGATGCAGGGTGGAGTGGGTTCACCTATTACACCGACACCTGCAAATTCTGCGAGGACAATGAGCAGTTGATCTATGACCTGCTCAACGAGATGGCAGACGACATGGGACTCGACAGCCCCGATGCCTTGGTTGCCACGTTCAATTGTGACACGTCGTCACCTGATGCACGCAAGAACGCACTTGCCTGGTTCGCCCTTGAGGAAGTGGCGCACCATGTAGAAAGAAAGGGAGAGTGATATGAAGTTCGAGATAACATGGGATGCACTCAAGGGATTGTTCAAGGTCAAGTCACCTGACAGCTATCCCATCTACGTTAGCGGGTCATACCTAACCGAAGCGCTCAGGATGTTAGCCTGCGTGCGAGAGTATGACGTGGAGAAAACCTACCCGATACTAGGAGAGTGACATGGAACTGACCGATAAATATCAAGAGCGATTGGATGCGACTTCTCACAAGGGGTTTCGGAGTTGGCCCGATGAGGGGCCGCTTACATGGATCGACAAGAATACTGCTGTCTACTACAAGCCAGCAGAGATAGCGTTGATTCGGGAAGCAGCTAAGTACATGGAGTGTGATCCAGTACCGATGCTGTGCCAGCCAGCGGTGGGCTATCGGATACTAGGCCACATCGACAACGGGTATAGCGTTGAGGAAGCATGTGAATTGTTTGGTCAAGAAAATAGAAAGGGAGAGTGACATGGATACCACTACCAACAGGGTGAAGCTGAACCGATTGCTGCATAAGCATGTCCCTGGCTTGCACTTCAGTGGCCTGAAGCGTGAGTACGATGACATGCTGGAGTGTGCAACCAAGGCGAAGGATATTTTCCGTAAGGCTTTCCTTGCCGGAAGCACCGGGGCAAAGGCTTTGGAGGCGAGGCGTCGTGGCCTGGGCCGTACGGCAGGGATGGTTGAGTGTGCCTTGCAACATGCAAGGGAATATAAGTTCCGGCTGGGCCTGCAACTAGAATTGATCGACGAACTTCTGGATGAGTTCGATGGCGAGGTCATTGACTTGGACAGTGACAACTTTGAATGTGGAAGGGAGGACTGACATGGCTTTTGTTCCGAAAGAAAACGGCATCACCAACTACCGAGGGTTTGAGATTGAGCATGAGGGCCGGATGGATTGCGGCGATTACGTCGAGTCTATAGGCATCTCGTGCGGGAAGAAATCTTCCTCCCTGGCCCATGCAGTTAACGAAGGGATCTGGTCAGACCCGTGGGATCTACCACTGACAGCCAGAGAACGCAAGATCGTTGCTGAAATCGAAGCAGCTTACATAGCAGCAGACCTTTACTAGAGGAAAAGTATTTGTAGAAAAATTCAAAAAAGTTTTTAGGTTCTCACAATTAGCCGCCACTGTATGCGTGAGAGGACACTAACCAACAAGGAGAGCAACATGGAATTGCCAACGCCAGTGAAGTATGACGGCAGGATTTGTTTTGCAATCGAATACTTTGCAACCGAGGAGGATGCCAAGGTATACGCGAAGCATGTGCGGGATCGAGGCGATACCTACAACGGGGGCTGGTCACACGGCGCGCCCTGCGGTCGGGCCACATCCTTCGACCACGTTGACAAAGAGACAGGACAACAACTGTACGCAGTAACAATTGCATGAAAGGAGAGTGACATGGGAAGGAAAGGTTTTCGTGGAACGCTAGATGACCTCAACGTCAAAGCAAGGCAGGGTCTTGTGGTGATGGAGCAACTCATATGCTCACCAGAATTTCTCAAGATGATGGTTAAGCACCACCCTGGATTCCTTCGCCCCCTACTCAGTTGCCTCTTGTCCGATGAGGAGCAAGAGGAATTGACGGGAGCGTGTAGCCTGAATGGTCGCCTTGATGACCAGTATGTAAAGAAAATTTGTGGAGAAAGCGAGGTTGAAGATGAAGGAGAGAAGCATGGAAAACACGAAAGCAGATGAACCGTATATTGCTATCTGCCAATACTACTGGGGCAGGGGCAGCACCCCTGACGAGGCAATCAAGGGGATGGTCAAGGCCGGGGGCACCAAGGAAAAGTATGTTGTCAAGAAGTGCCCTGACTTCGCAGAGAAACCTTGGGTAGATGGGATGGGCTACATGCAAGCCGACCTTCGAGAAGGAGTGGATGAGGCACCGAAAGATTACGATGGCAAGTGGGAAATTATTATTGATACCAGAGAGGAGGAGTGACATGGCGTTGAACAACTACACCGTGACGCTGGAGGTGCGGGAGGTACGCATCCTGGCAATCGAACTGGAAGATGTCCTAGCCACAAGTGAGGAGATGGCTGTCGAGAAAGCCAGTAGTCAATACGAGAGGACAGGACGCAGCCAGTTCACTGTCGAGCTTACTGACGTTGAGACTGATGAGGTGCTGGAGTCCAGGGCGGAACTCGTAGAGGAGGATGAGTGATGGCTGACAAGACAAGCAAAGAATTAACAGAGATGCTGTATGAAAAGACCACTACTCCATACTGGACTGAAAGGTGTGGGCATGGAGGGTATTTGTTCAGCTTCAAGCATGTGTCTATGTCTGATGCACAAGATGAGGATCTGGATGTGTACTGCTGGGATCATGTCGATGGTCGCCAGGAATTCTGTCTGAGGTTTGGTGACGAGGACAGCCACTACCGAAGCCCCGGTGGGATAGAAAGCATCCTGTCTATGGCAGCACGTGGTTGGGAGCCATACCGATCCTGCATGGAACTGCTCAGGCTGGTTGGTGATATTCGCCTCCGCATCCTTAATCCAGATCGCATCCCGCAGGGTGAGCCACATTCGGAAGAACGGCGGAAGCAATTGGAAGATTTGAAAAGCGGACGCATTGGTCGTTCCCGGTACAAGGAGGATGAGTGATGGCAATTTCAAATGAGGCAAAGGAGGCATATCAGATTGCCACCCGCGCATTCACCCACAGGGATGCTTTGTACGAGATCATCAGGAGGGGGCTTGCAGACGACGAGGCACAAGCCGACGCGCTAATTCGAGAGGGGGAGGATGAGTGATGGCAGAGAAACTGGAGAGCTATGAGTTTTTAGGCACGGGAAAGGCTAGTAGCAAATACCCGTGGGACGATTGGTGTGATGGGTCTATCTGGAAAATCGTTTGCGGTGAGGACTATACCGTACTGCCTTCGTCGATGAGGGCGCAGCTAGGTGTGAAGGCCAAGAAGCTAGGCATGAAGGTCAGGGCGAACCAGCTCCAGCGGGTACTGGTGTTTCAGTTCTACAATGAGGAGGATGAGTGATGAGAGCCAGGGTTAGCCCGCTACCAACACGGGGATACGAGGTGCTGGTCTACCGTCACAATCAGGTCGTGCGTCGGTACGAATGTTCCTCAAAGAAGGATGTTGCCTTTGTCGAAAGGCTTGTTGATCGCTGGAATAAAAGGCATGAAGGGAGGTGGGGTGATGCACAATGACCCCTATAAATCTGACTGGGAGAATACAGTTGAGTCTGCGCGGGAGCAGGAGAACAGGAGGCTTTCGATTGAGGCACGTTATCCACCACTACCAGACAAGAAGGAGAAAGGCGTGACAGATCAACAGAAGGTAGCAATCTTCAAGGCGTATGGTCAGGTCACCATGATCGCCACATGGGATGGGCCGGGCCGGGAGGAAGAAGCAATTGAGGCTAAGGCTGCACTAGAGGAGGCGTTCCCCTGGTTGCTGGATGATGCAGAGGGTTACATGGAGGAGAACTACTAACCCCCTAAGCCAGCGTGACCTGAAAGGTTGCAGCCGAATGTGGTATTCGGTTGGCTGTCTTGTCGAGAGTCAGGTAGCAACTGACCGGCACGATAGAAAGCAACGCTCACTGGTGGGTGAGGCGGATAGGTCGTGGAGATTCGGCAGAGCCACCTGTCGATGGATCAGGGTGAAGCGGCACCGCCGGGGGATTTTTATTACATGGAGGAGAACTATTAACCATAAGGAGATGTAGCATGGGATGGTGGACAGCACGAAAGATTGAGGTCGGGCAGACCGATGTTGTTATCGGTGACAAGGCAGCAGACCTGCTTGATGAGGCCATCGTGGTTATACAGGCTGCGTACCTGTCCGACCTTGGCAGGCGGGCAACGAACCAGGAGCTTGCTGCCTTAATGAAGTTTTGTTCCGGGGGTTTATGTAATGGGGTCAAGAGAATGAAGGAGGTTGAAGATGAAGACAATCATCCATGTCAACCAGCACAAGCTGAGGTCGAACACCAAGCACGGTACGAGCAGCCCCGTGCTGACAGTGAAGACGTACAAGGATAACCGCTATGCACATGAGGCTGTGATACGGGGGCCAGATGGCGAGGAGTTGGCACGTGTGGTGTACCGGCCACACAACCCGCTGTCGTGCGGCGCTCGCTGCTGGATCGAAACAGATAAGGAGGTGGAAGTGAGGTGTGACCATCATGTCTGAAATTATGTTTTCCAGAGAGTGGGCAATGCCTAGCTCTAAAACATTTAGCATATTACCCATCAGGGATTTGCTTAATAGATATGTAGGTGGCGTGACTGTTGATCCATTTGCGAATGGGAGCAGGGTAGCGTCTGTCACCAACGACATCGACCCCCAGTACGACACTGACCATCATCTCGATGCCGTTGAATTTTTGAAACTGTTTGATGAGGAAAGCGTGGATTGTGTTTTGTTTGATCCACCATACTCGCCAAGGCAGTTGTCGGAATGTTATCGCAAGCTGGGGCTGGCGGTGAACATGGAGACAACGCAGCAGAGCTTCTGGACACGCATCAAGCGTGAGATCGGGAGGATTGTAAAGCCGTCCGGCATAGTTGTTGGCTGTGGTTGGAGCAGCGGTGGCTGTGGAAAAAAACTGGGATTCAAATTGGTAGAGATTTTAATGGTGCCGCATGGGGCGGGGCACAACGATACGATAGTAACAGTGGAACGGAAAAATCCTGACAGACAATTAAACTTCTGGAGTGAATCGAAATGATTACCTTGGACAAGAGGATTGAAAGCCTGGTTCTCTATATGGAGAGAACAGAGAGGGTGATGAAGCTCATCAGCCTTGCTGCCCCGCCACGGGTGGTGGCCAGGGACATAAGGCTGGTGAGTGAATCAGCCACCGAGCTAAAAGATACCCTCAAGGAGGGGGGCGCAGAGAATGTCATCAAGGTTGCCTATGAAATGTACTTAGATCAAAGGGAGGATGAAGATGTATGACATAGAAGTATGCGGCCTGATACTGGCAGCACTGGTTCCGGTATTACTGACACTAATGCACGGGGTGGAGGAGAAATAAATTCAAAAAAGTTTTTGGATTCTCACAAGTAGACGCCACTATAAGTAGAGGGTGGTTGGGGTAGGCTCCATGATATCAATGGACAGTACGCCTCAGTAATGCAGACCACCGCTGCTTTTGAATTCCGGTAAGGTTTTGATTCCTTTCACTTACCGGCTAGACCGGGGCTGGTGTTTGTTCACTGGCCCCGGTTGTTTTCTTTTGTACTTGTGCTAATATGGGAGGCGTAACATGGACTTCAAGAGAGGGAAGCGTGAGGACACAGACATAAGCACGGTGATGTCCTATGAGTCAAGGTGTGGGTGCTACCGTATTGCACTCTGCAAGCCCATCCTCAAGAGCGACACACGCAAGCCTTACTGGATAGCATCCTTCAAAGACTACTGCGAGGGTGGCTTCCACAAGGATAAGAAGGGTCGCCGCTGGATGTGGTGGGCCATTGAATGGAACCCAAGGAGGTGGGGAGGAAAGCAGTACCGAGGCAGGCACACCGCCGAAGCTGCCTGTCGCAAACACAAGAAGGAGGTAACATGAACGAATTCACAATGGGTCGGGTGAGGTTTGCACTCAAGGCCGCCGAGCGAATACTTGGTGCAGAGACAACAGCCGATATAACCAAGCAGTTCCTCGTCAGGAACGCATGGGATATGACCAGGCTTGCACTCAAAAACCTGCAACGCCTGGAGGGATATCAAAGAGAACACCAGATTTCGTCAGGTGTATACACGGATCGTAACAATTCTATGGAGGAAAGATGATGGTGCAGCACAGACGAGCCATCCCTGTGAGGGAGGACTTGGCGCAGCGTGTAAAGGTCGCAGCGGTCATTGGTGAAACATCCATGTTCGCAATTATGAATGACCTGATCGAGAGGCATGTCCCTGAGTATGACCTTGTTGGTCGTGCCGAAGATGGGGAAGAACAACTGTCGGCCACAACCGACAAACCTTTTTGAGGGAGAGTAACATGGGAAAGAAGCGAACCCCTACCCAGCGGAAGCGCATGGCTGCCGCACAGAAAGCACGCTACCGGCGTGAGAAGAAGCAGAAGGAGGCTGCCACCAACGGCATCGCTCGTACCGTGGAAGCAATCATCCACGCCCAGCGTTTGGTTGAAGCAACCAATGGCAACACCAAGCTGGCCACTAAGATTGTGCAAACAATCGGCAGCGTCACTTGAGTATCTTGTATGTTTGTGTTACCCTTAGCGGTAATAATTCCTAAGACCCTGGAGAAATAAGATGTCAGACATGAATGTAGTCGTGCTAACGGGAAGGCTTACGGCTGACCCTGAGTTAGCACAGGTTGGAGAGAACAGTGTTGCGAACTTCGCTATTGCTGTTCACGACTTCAAGGGAGGCGAGGAGTACACGAACTTCTTTGACCTTAGTGCGTGGGGTAAGCTCGCTGAAACAGTCAGTACCTACCTCACCAAGGGCCGCTGGGTTTCCATTCGTGGTAAGCTGCGGCACGAAACATGGGAGAAGGATGGCCAGAAGCGGAGTCGCGTCCGTGTGCTGGCACAGGATCTCCAGATGTTACCGGTCGGGCCGAAGGAGGCAGCACCGGAGAAGGTGGCAGAGGAAGTCCCCTTCTAGTCTAGTGTTCCAACGGTGGGGGGCGATGCCCCTGAGCGTCTAACCCCCCGCCGCTTTTTACTATGGAGAGTAACATGCAGTACATGATTGTGGCACATGACTGGATGGGAGATGTGATACAGGAAGTGATCGGGCCATTCGCCTGCGAAGCATCAGCCATCGACTACACCAAGAGGGTCAGGGAGAGCAGGGACATGCCCGGAGTATCCCTGCTGATCTCACCGCTGACCTCACCACACCACGTAAAGGACGATGAGGCTGAGAAGTTTTCACCCAAGCTCAAACCTGGGGTGGCAATGATAGCACTCACCAGCTATGACGATGAGACTCTCCAGGCTGTGGGCCAGAGCTTCAAGGATGTATTGGATGGCATGGCCCCAGACTTCGACACGCTACAAGAATACCTCTACTGCGGCAGGATGGAGCGAAGGACGGACGATACAGTAAC
>Ga0209349_1001416_pt1 | contig 11877 bp, 3 predicted proteins | sample ETNvirnome_2_130_FD_184067 | JGI IMG/M metagenome (GOLD analysis project Ga0209349, IMG submission 184067) | Marine viral communities from the Pacific Ocean - ETNP_2_130 (SPAdes) (version 2) | ecosystem: Environmental > Aquatic > Marine > Oceanic | place: Pacific Ocean | collected 2013-06-22
TTAATTCTATGACCTTGGACAAAGCAGCCAAGAATATTGAACTTCAAACTACAGAAGCTAGGATAGCGAAATTGGAGGGAAAATCATCTCTAAGGGCTCCTGTGCAGGGAAGAATTCAGGTGTCTAACGGAGGGGATCCCACTGCTGCCAAACAACAGCAGAGTTTAGCTGCTCCCGCACAATCTAGCGCGAATGGCGCATCCCTACTCAACGATCCAGCGATGAACCCTACAGGGGAACCCGTATTCGTTCCGGGCACTGTTCCTCCTGGAACATCTAGCGGGGATATATCCGACATGACCTCGGAAGTAAACGAGTACTACTCGGACGCGGAACCTCCATCCAGTGGTATAACAGCAGGTAAAGTCGCCTCCTTGGCTCTAGCAGCAGCAGGTTTATTAGTAGCGATTGCTAGTTTAGGCGCCGCTATAGATTCTGCCTCAAATATCATAGAAAAAAGAGCAAGAGGAGAACTTCCCAATCCAGCACTAAACTTTTCTGCAATGGACCTTGAAGAGCTTCCACCCTATAGTCAAGAGAAGATAATCGCCGCTATGGATACCGATGAAGAGCTTATCCAAACGCAAATTATAGCGCCTTTTGTAGAGAATCAAAGACTGTTAAAAACATTGAAGGCTCAAGCATCCGGAACCTTGGGTGATGTGGATCCTATTTTCGACTTAGACTTCGGTCCCCCAATCTCTACTAATAATCAATTTGTTTTGTCACGAGATGGGTTATATTACAATTCACGGACCTCGGATGTCCCCGTGATTCTTCCTGATCCGATAACCCCAGAGATGGCGAATCTTCAATATGCTTCTAACATTGGTGGTCGGGGCTTGTCGTTCACTGAGGAAGACGCAGAAAGTACAGTCGATTCAATTTTTGATTTAAATAGGGCATATGAGAAAGAAAACCCTAGGGTTGATTCGTTTATTAAGTATGATGATGTCGTTCAGCAGTTTAAAGATGATAAAATGTCGCATATGAGTGAGGTATCCGGATACATTGCCGAGGTTTTATCAAATGGATACGGTTCGACAGACGCTATCGTCCAGTCTTACACTGCGCAGCTAGGCGCTGTAGCGTCTGTATATGATAGTAAAATAAAGAAGCGCACCAGACAGCTTACAATCGCGGCTCTTTTCGGGAGGGACGCTTTTGTAGTAACAAATAGAACTCATCCTTTAGGAGAAGGCATGTTCTTTCAGTATGAAGCCCCGAGGGGAAAAGCTTTTGAGTATAAGTTACAGTACGATGACTTAACGGATGCGCTTAAAAGTTCAACCTTCTACACTTTAGAAGGTGGTCAAACAGTTCTGTATAATACCAAAACTAAAAAAATAATAGATTACCCTGATACTGACAATATTTTAGCGCTAGTAGGGTATTGGAAAGAAATCCCTCGAATTCCCATCAATGATTTTTCTTATCTAAAGCAGTCGGATATTCCCCTCCGCGTACAGAAAAAATTAACCTTATTTTCAGAGGATCTAGACACTATTATTGCACCATACCAAGCTAAATATGTCGTGGCTCCGGCGAACCAACCAATGGGGTCCATTGGTAATTTGGGTGTAGACCCCATTGGTTTAGGGGACTGGACACACCGACAAACCTCAGCCAGCCTAAGTGCCACCACTCCTTTATATAAATCCTTAACTGATGATATTGTGTCTGACGATTTATTAATTTGCTACAATTTTCTCGATCCCGACGCAGTAACACAACCCTCTGGAACTTTATACGCTTTGAATAACGCTGCGGAAGGTTCGGATCGCATGGACGGGAAATTAGTGGGCTACGATAAATCACTTGTGTTCCCCTCGGGAGTGGGACAGGCTTATTTTGGGGGGACTATTTTTGACGAACAAGCATCCATGAACACCACCTGGGAGGATATCAAAGGTTCATATGTGAGATTACCAAATTCAACCAAGAATTATAATATCCTACAGCCTAACCTTCCTTTCTATGGGGTAAGACCTCTGGACAACTTATTCTATAGCCAGGAAGGAGTAACGTTGGATTTTTGGGCTTACGTACCTAATGTCCATACGGACATGACTGATAATCATAGGTATAGACTAGTGTTAGCAAGCGAAAATAGTGGTCCCACATCCGCTCCTTTCATTACTGGTGCAACTCAATCTAATGTTAGTCAAGGGAAGGGTTTAACCGCAGGAGGGACTAATTTTTCTCGAACTATAGGTATGATAATGGGTTGGAGAGATAGAGGATCTCCCACAGACAGTGGGGCTTGGTATTCAAGTGGCTTAGAGTTTTGCATTGCGCCCACTGTAGGTCAGAATCAATCTTATGCGACTACGCCGGATACCACATGGGGTCACAGTGTATGCATTGCTGAAAAATGGGAACCGTCTGCCGGGGTTACCCCCCAACCTGACCAAATCACACAGGTGGGAATGTTCATCCCTAGCTCTATACTTACATCGAGTGGATTTGGGATTAAAGACGTTAGCTCGGCATACCATCACATTAATGTTTCTTTTGATTATAAAAGAAATAAAGTAGATTTTAATTTTGACGGTGAGTTACTTACAACTTCTTCCTTAAGCAATGTTTTTGGAGGAAACCCCGATGATACAGTTTTACCTACTGCCGTACATATGAAGTTAGAGGATGAATCCGCTGAAGTTTACTTTAACGATCCGATGACTGAGAGCTTTTTAGGAAATACCGTTTACGATGAAAGGTGTACGCCTGAACGAGTAGCTTTCCCAGTGTTCACTCCCTGGATCATCGGTGGAGGGTACAGCGATAATATACCTATAGTTCCAGGAACGAACTATAGACCTCAAGGTTTCTTAGGAAGCAATACTAACAACATTCACCAAAATACTCAATATGGCGCTTCTGTATCTTCTATAACTATAGGAACCCGGGGAGATTATATCGTAGGTCAGCATACCCCACCTTTATCAGGTGGTAAAGGAGGATCAGCTTCCGACAGAAAAAAAATCCCTCGAAGTGGTCTAGATGGATTTGTTGGAAGTTTTAAGATTTATGCTCGACCTCTAACTACTAGTGAAGCTAAACGTAATTTTGATAGCCAAAAAGGATTTTTTCAAAATATTTTAATACCTACCCCCTAACGATGCCCAACTTTGATTTAAATTATGTAAAAAGTGTTTCTAAGAATAGAATCTTAGGAGTAGCCTTTCCTATGATGAATGATGGCATTGGAGGGTATGTAGCTCAAAATGAAAATATTCGGTCCTTAAGAGATTGTGTTGTACAGTTGCTTATGACTGGAAGAGGTGCTCGGGTTATGAGACCTGACTATGGCACTGATCTCCGAGCTTCTGTATTTGAACCTTTAACTGAGGATCTCATAGATTCTTTAAGAAAACAAATTTTACAAGTAATCGCGAAGTATGAACCAAGGGTTATTGTTCAGCGTGTTGAAATCACGCCTGACTTTGAAAGACATACCATAAAGGTACAACTTTATATTACATCGAAAGATGATCTACTAAATGGAGAACTGGTGGAGGTTCTCGTATAATTATGCCAACTAATGTCAACTATTCCCGTTTCTTTGAGGGACTGTACAATGTCTCTGGATTTGATGGAACCATTGAATCCGATTTCTTGAAATTAGGACAGGTTCCCGACGATAGAAAATCTGACCTTATCGATTATAACATCAATGGATTTGATGAGTATAGAACAGCCTTACAAGATTATCTAAAATCAGTATATCCCCTGGAATACAACAACTTCGCAGCCTCGGACTTAGGTCAGATGATACTTGAAATGTTTGCGTACATGTCCTCAGTTCTTGCTTTACGCGCTGACATGACAGCTAACGAAATGTATATTGACACCGTCAAGAGTGAGGATAACCTGAACAGACTACTCCAACTCATCGGTGTAAGTATGAAGGGACCCACCGCATCAAAAGCTACGGGATTGCTAACACTCCCTGATGATGTAGTAATCGACACTGCTGGCATCACGATTAATAAAGCGGACCGAAGCGTTGAGGTAACTAACCAACGAAGCAATGCACCTGTAACGTACACTGTTACTAGGCAGCAAAACGATGGCTCCCTTGACCTATTCCACGAAGATTTATCAATACCGAAAGATGATTTTGGCGGTTCCCAATACGCCAGTGGATTATTTTTAGTTGAAGGAGCATTCGGGTCAGATAGCGGAACATTCCGAGGAGGTTTAAAAACCAGACAGACTTTTGAGATTACTAATGGTCCAGTTATAGAAGGGAGTATTGGAGTATCCTCCACGGAAGGAGAGGGAGGAACCCAGTACAACGAAATTAGTAATTTGTTTCTGGCTTCAGGAGGCGCTCAACCTGTTTTTGAAAAAACATACACCGGAGGATTGGGAGCTCTTCTTACTTTTGGTGATGGGGTGAGGGGGAGGCTACCCACTCCTGGAACTACCTTTGTAGTCACTTATCGAACGGGAGGGGGAGGTAATGGTAATATTGCGAAAGGGACACTGGATACAACTATCACATGTTTTAATGGTGTTACCCCTGTAGACGGTACATTGACGAATACAACTAAAGGTTCCGGGGGAACTGCCGCCGAATCTGTGGCTCATGCCAAGAGATACGCCCCATATTTCTTCAGGACTCAGTATAGAGCCGTTACTGGAGAAGATTATAATGTTTTAGCTAATTCTTTTGTGGGAACTGGAGGAACAACCGCTAAATGTATGGCTTCCCTGAGAACTAATGGAGCTGCTGCTAACATAATTGATTTATTCGTGCTATCCAAAGCCTCTAATACTCAACTCGAACGAGCATCTGTAGCTATGAAGAAAGAGTTATTAGATTACTTCCAGGACTACAAAATGCTTACGGATGACGTCGTGATCTCGGATGGCGTAGTACGAACTTTAGATATGGTAGCTACCCTCTATATCGACAAATCTAACAGGTCGTTCATTGACTCCATTCAACAAAAAGCAGCAGACAAACTCCTTGAGTATTTTAATGTGGATAATCTGGCGTTCGGACAGAAATTAAGTATGTCGGATGTTAATAACTTTATGTTAACTGTACCAGAGATTAGATTTTTTAAAGTAGATAATCTCCCTGAAAATATATTCGTAAACTTTAATGAAATTGTACAACTAAACAACTTTGAATTCAGTACGGAGCTTGTATAACAATGACGATGTCGGATAAAGGTGCAGGACAGGAACATTTTAAGGCTAATTATATTGAAGTAATTAAGCGTATAGTTCCTGAGTACTACGAACAAACGGAGTATAATCTGTTTGGGTCGGAGGAGGACTTACAATATAGAGTCCTGGGCTCTATCCTTCATTTAGCCAGCCATGTTTCCAGTCTTATTGGAGCACCGACAACCTACAATCTACAGTCGTCCGCTTTTAGTGGGAATGAATCATTTGTACCATACTGCGTTCCTTTTAATAATTTAACTAATGTAACCCCTGCGACCTACGAAAATTACGTTCTTAGACCATTAGGGAAAACGTTTGGAAGTTTTAGGAACAAAGAAGAATTTTCTAATTTTCTTTTAACTTCCGCACTCCCACATACTGAGTTTAATAATGTTAGTGAATTTTTTGGTAGCAGCTTTAGTTCAATAGTAGACCCTGCGGTAACCACGATGTCAGGTGTCGCAAACACTTTGATAGATCAACTTGGTTGGGTATATTTCCTAAACACACCGGGAAGCGTCGTTGATTCAAATTCAGTTCCAGTAAGTTCTTTTCTTTACAGTTCCCTTTTGGATAATACTTATTATGGAAAGAGAATTAAAACCTCTGATGGTGTACGAAATTTGTTTAAATGGATGTACACCAATGCGAAAGGAAGCGGTACGGGGTGGTCGCGGATCAGAGACATCTACTTACCTGTTCCCTTTAACAACCTATCTTCTACGTATACCCCTCTTCCCGGAAAAGCTGGTAATTACTACGCGTCCGGAGGACAGCTTGTAAGCGCCTTGGATACCCTTGTTAGTGTATGGGTAAACGAAGACGACCCAAACTCTCTCTACTTTAGAGATGTTGTTAATGCGTCTCTTTTAGGATTTAACGTTAATAGGATGGAAAATGCTGGTCCTATGAGTAAAATGCTTAAGGCTCTTGCCTATGGATTTTATGATGTCCAAACCTCAATCAGAGACATACAGTATTTGCTAGATATCGAACAGTGTCCGGATGAATTTTTACAATATCTAGGAAGATATTTAGGGTGGACATTTTTCTCTACGGATCCCGACAAATGGCGCGACCAATTAAAGCAAGCTATTTATCTCTATAAAGCTAAAGGTACAAAACAGGCTTTAACAAACGCGGTTAACATGGTCATCCCGTCTTCTGTGTACAACCCGGTAGCTCCTGTATCGGGTCTACAAGAGTTGTGGGAATCCTACATACCAAACCTTATTTACTATACCCTAAAAACAGAGACTGATTTAGGTAAGGACAATGCTAAGTACCTAGAATTTAGATCAGCTTGGAAACAAGCCCTCGCTGCGTCTGGTATTCCTATAACTGTAAGGAATTATGATCCTCATGATAAAGATATAAATGTTCGTTTTGCTGTGGATGCAGTTTTAGAACTTTTAAATTACCACTACAACTACATGAAGATTGGTGGAATTCCCTATAAAGATACAGGATTTTGGCAAGCGCAGGTGGGGCGAGGTGTAGCGCCAGGGTACAAGTACCGTGACGCTTATTTAACAATACCTCCGTGGGAGGAAAGTAGGTTTTACCAAAATTGTGAAGCTGGTCCACAGACTGAGCGTTTTGTTCGTAGTGTATCCTCAATATTAGCAAGAACATATGAGGAAGCGGGTTGTGGTGTAGTCGCCTCTGCTGCCAATACTGTTGCGAAATACATAGCCAGTGGTGTTTCTATTAAAAATGTAGATGGAATTACTGAGCCTGGGTGGGGGGTAAACAACGCCTTCAAGTTCATGACTTCCTCCTTACAATTGCCATTCAATTACAAACAGGTAATAAGAAATGGCGATTTGGAAAGTATGAGTGTATTTGATTATTGGAATTCCAAATCTTCTGTAGTTAACTCTAAGTTCCATTTATCGGCTTTCGACTTCTCTTCTAATGATTACACAAATCTAGCTAGAACAAGGATAGGCCGTAAAGGAATTCCTGCTATTGTTGATATATTCCGTCAATTCGCACCCTTTCATGTTCTTAACAAGATATATGTTGGTTCTGGAATCGAGGATTTTTATTACAGCACCCGTACTGACGGAAAAGGTATCCCCGGCACCGATGAGCCCGGAGTGGCTTGGTCGGGGATTATGGATGTGGAAGTGATAAACACTATCCAGTCCGACATGGACCAGCTTCATAGTAGTTACACTCTTTCCGCCTTCCCGGGCGCGTGGGCAGCAGGAGGTTCTTTCAGTGGAGTTGGGGTATTTCCTAGCATATGGAATCCACAGAACGGAAGATTCCTCCCGTCCGCCTGTCTTCATGCCCAATCTCCAAACGACGCAGGAAACCAAACATCTTATTTCTGGAGTGGCGGTGGAGGATCAGCCGTAGATGGAAGAACTACTTCAGGCTATAAGCAACTTTTGGCTCGCAGAACCGCTGGAAGACGCAAAGATTTAAAATACAAATTTACTGGTTGGGCGCAAAACAGACAAGGACTCAACCAACCTATTGCTACTGACTGGTTTGGTATGAGTGGAGGAGCCCTTCAATCCGTGCTTAAACGGAGAGGTTTGAATCTTCCCGGATTCGTACCGAAAGGATTCAACTTCTCCTCTCAGAGTTTCGTAGATACCAGTGGCAGTCTGTCTTCAGTGTACTCTTATTATAATACTTCTGCCACGCCGTTCTTTGAGTTCCATGCTTCTTCTTTCTTCCCGGCTCGAAATGTCCCATTCATGGAACCCAACGCATCAAGCTTTAACCAATTAAGAGATGTTTTTGGTTCCCCAATTTTGCGGGCTATGACGACTATTTTTATTAAACGTGGAAGAAAAGACTCAAGATGGTATAGATTTACTGACCAAGGATTCGAAAACTTTAAGTTTGGTACGGGGGTACAACAGCTATACCACGACTATAACAATATATTCAGGAGACAGCTCCAGTGCGCGATATTGCCAGCAACTCAAGTCGCCGACGATCCGGCTGCAGGAGGATTTAATATCCTGGCACACGTATTCGGTCCCCTTCTGTTCAACCATAACTTTTCTATTAAAGGTACTATCCAAAATAATTTAGGTTCTAAAGCATACCCAGGAACTTACGGGGGTCCCATCTCCTCAATTCACCCAGACTGGAGTGGAGTTATAACGACTCCCTTCGTTAGAACCCACAACGCTTATACTAACACTGTAGGGAAGCGCAAATCCCTCACGAAAGGAATTTTGGCTCCAGGAGCCTTTGGATCTTACGTTAATGCATTAGATACTTTTGAAGATCCTACCAAGATTTATCAGGCTAACAGAACTGTACTTTCGGGAATAGAGTTTGTAGCACCGACAGTTAACTCAATAGCTGTATGGAATAACGAATATAATCCAAATTATAATATAGATTCAATTTCCTCAAATGGCATTACTTTTGTACAAAGAGATGGGGTGACTTTCCCTACAAACACAGTACGTGCCCGGTTCCCTTTAGAAGGTAATATGAACTACTCTTATAACGGAAAATTAAAGTTTCCTCCAAGGGATACTGCCCTTAGGAGTAAATCTCTATCCGCCATAGCTGGATGGGGGCTTCAAGACTGGAACCGGACTCCTGTAATCAATTCGGCAGGAAGTACATCTCACCCCAATACCTCTATCACTTTCCGTGACAGTGCAGGAAGTGCTATTCCTATTGTGATACTCGAAGGTAAGGGAGGAGTTTCAGGAGCGGGAACGCAGGGAGTATTCTCTAGTATTCTAGGCATGTCGCAAAACCCTAATTTGGTTACGGCACATGATTCTCCCTCTCGCGTCAGCCCCCCTAACTTAAGACCGTTGACTCCAGGAAATAGTTATAAGATATCCTTGGAGGCATCTAGTAATCCTACACGAAGCGACCAACGCCTAACCTACGCTGTTATTAATAGAACGAAAGATAAGAATTGGGTACAACCCACAGGTAAATGGGAAGCCGTGCCCGCGACATATAAGGAGACTCTCGTTAATGTGATGACCAGCAGCATTACTAGACCTGAACCCGGCTGGGCGATCTTTACGGGAACCATAACGACCTCTTCTATATTTGAACAAGTGGACAATTATCAATTACTTATTTCTCCTGCTAATAAAGGTGCTACCACACGTTCTTCGTATAAAGTAAGGAACATTAAAATAGAAGATTATGAACAAAACCCTACAAAGACGAGTGGGGGGAGACAAGGTAATAAACTCTTCAAGGATCAGGAATACTTATTAGGTATCGACGCAAGGGTCGCCAGGATCGCCGAAGCTAACACTCATCCTGACGAAAAATTGTATGTACGAATCGTAACTGATCCTAAACCTTTTGTCGGGAATGGCTGGTTTTCGTTTGCTAAAAATTGGTGTTATGATTGGGAAGCTAATTCATGGAGTGAAGTTAGAGAAACTGCAAGTGATAGACAATGGAAACAATTGCCTTTCCCAGGAAGCTCTATTGACACTACGCGCCATGTAGTAGAATTTAACACTCTTAACAGCCGCACTCCTCTTAAGTATAGCTCTCTTTCTAAGGACGGTCCCCTGGGAGGATACTTCGCAACGGCAGGACCAGTCCATGATGACCAAACTGTATACTATGTAGAGATAGGTAAGCCTGATAAAACGGGAGATTTTAATGGAGTAACATTATTAGGTGTAGATATTATAAATAAAGCCTATAATATTTATGCAGAGGATTACTCCAAAAAAGATTTTGGAGATATATTCGATTTCTTTGACGATTTGAACATTAGTAAATCGTCTAGGGATGCCAGGGATTCGTCCGGTACCTACCTACTATCGGGTGGAAGCCGAAGCGAATATCTAGAATATTGGGGTGGTAGTCACTCAGCCACTAATGGAGTTTACGGATTTAGAGAAAATGATTAAAGGTAATATAGAAATTTTCCAAAGTTATGGAGATACCCATAAGAGTCTTTACAAAGGCTCTAACATGGTGGTTGATGGTTTTAGAAAAACCGTTGCAGACGTAATGACCTATATGCCTAATCCGAGTGCTACTCCTACCTCTATGGAGCCAGGAGTGAGCTCTGTGTCAAGTTATCAAATTCAAGCAATGACGTTAGGTAGCGCTAAAGAAGGTTACTCCCAAAGAGACTCTAGGTTCTGGTATAGTGGAATGGCAACTTCCGCTGAGAACTATCAACTCTTACCTGTTACTGATAATGCGACCTTCGAAATGTGGGATTGCTATTCTAGTATCGGCTTTAACCAATGGAAGTATGATAATGTAGTAGATGCCAATATGTTAGTTAACCCAACACTAAATGCGCCGTTCATTAGGGAGGCGGGGAGTCCAGTGCCTGGGTGGAAGACAAATTATTTGCATCATGACTCTCCGCGTCTGGTAAGCAGTACCACCGATATTACCTCCGAAGGGGAGATAGATATCACTAAATTTGAGTTAGTAACAGGTCAACAGCAAATAACTCTTCGTCAACAGCTTCCTGAGATGAGGTTAGGTGGTGTATACACTTTATACACTAATGGGAAAGCTCATAATGCTACTATGGATGTTCGCATCTCACGAGGAAAAAATAATATACCTCTAGAATATTATGATTTTTCTACCGAAAAATTTGTTGTCTTAGATAAGGATAATACAAATTTAACCTATACGATACAATTAAAGAACTTCTACGAGGTAGATGAATTTAGATTTCGACTAAGAGGTAATGAGAAGGACCAAGCGTTCCAACCAAACAACGAATATTTTATTGAATATATTTTTCCGTCTATAGGATTTATAGACGAAAGATTTGCTCCTTGGGATTTTAATTACGTGAATCCTTATATTAATATTGTGCGCCTAGAGATATGTGATGAGCGCCATCAAATTCTTAGGAATCCGAATTTCTTAGAACATCAAAGTATATTGATAAATAACGATTTTGATATATTGAATGAGTTTTCTGCGGACGAGGCTACCAATCCAAGTGTTTGTGCACAAGCTAGATTGTTCAATACCGTGGGATGGAAACAATTAAACCCACTTGTTAGATATTCTGCGCACCCAGGTCCCCGGGAGGATAACAGCCACTTAGGCTGTGTCTTCCCTTTATCTGTAAACCACAAAGCGATCAGTCCCACTCAGACGGACGGCGTTGCGCTCTATACATCATCTATTGATTTAGATTCAAGTGGAGCTGCCTTGGTGGAACAAACCTTTAAGTTGGGAAGGGAGTATAGGAATCCTTTTGCATTTGCTGGTAATACTAGTACGGACCCCGAGTTACTAGGAGCCGCCAACGGTCAGTATGATAATAACTCAACGCTCATGATGTCCTTCGATACCCAAGTATCCGGAGAATCTACTGCGGCGAATTGCGGAAATCTCCAAATTACTTTAAGAAGAGATTCCGATGGGTATGAATATAATTTCACTGAGCATAGTACGACTTTGCAAAATGATATCTGGACTCCTAAAGGAACCCCCTATAAGGTTTCTTATGCCGCAAAAGGGACATGGTACCAAAAAGGAGTACAAGTAATTCTCCCTGCGGACGCCAACTACGAAACCTATACAATTAGTATAACGGGTACAGGAAGGAGTGATGTTGCTGGCTTCTGTTATTATTTAATAAGAAATTTTTCTTTGGGACCCCTAGCTGGATGGAGAACTTATGTTTATGACCACAGTGGGATTGCCAAATGGAACCTTAACTCTAGTCGGGCTAGGGTAAAA
>Ga0209349_1001419_pt1 | contig 11868 bp, 13 predicted proteins | sample ETNvirnome_2_130_FD_184067 | JGI IMG/M metagenome (GOLD analysis project Ga0209349, IMG submission 184067) | Marine viral communities from the Pacific Ocean - ETNP_2_130 (SPAdes) (version 2) | ecosystem: Environmental > Aquatic > Marine > Oceanic | place: Pacific Ocean | collected 2013-06-22
CATATAACTTCATCCATTTCTCGCGAGGTCCGTGGTACCACGCCTTCGTCTTCTCGTACGGATGCATCAACGCCTCCTGCCAGTACCATTGCAATACGAACGGTTTATCCATGCTTGTACCTCTTTCGATTTCGTTTGTTCCATCTCTTGTGCCACGCCCAGTTGCTGATCCTGCTTCCGTACACCTCGCATATGTTAAGAAACCAATCCTTCACTCTGAACACTAAATTACCAGGGTAGCATCGCCCGGGTAAACTCTTTAGACCCCGATAGAGGCCCGCTATGAGCTTTTTTATTTGGCGCAATATGGTCGTTTCCTCTCCTGGGTCCCAGACTTCCATTATTTACCTTTCTTGTCCTTTGCAACTATTTTGGCGTTAAACGCGATTGAAATTCTCTGTCTTGTCGGATGAGGATTGCGTACAACGTCATGCTGCAGGTAAGATGGAAACAATAAAACGTCCCCGTCATGCGGTTCGTGTCCGATCATGTTGGCGTGGGGCATTCCTGGCGCGATCATTCTGTACAACTGTTCGTGCGTCGCGAATCTGATGACACCTGTTCCGGATCCCTGCACATAATAGACGCCGGACAAATCCGCGTTAGCCATGTGGTGGGTGTGAAACATGTTTAAAGCTCCGGGCTCATTGACGTTTGTCCAATAAACTATTTGAGCGTCCACTGGAACCTTAGGCATGAAGTAATCCGTCCAAGCCGCGAGAATCATGCTCATGGGCTTGAACAGCTCACCCTCGCATTTATATTTCTCCAACGTGCGCCAGCAACCTTCATTGGTCTCGGGCATTCCTTTGGGGTCCTTTTCCCTCATCGTCATTATTTCATTCAACAGCAAGTTATTAAGATTCTCATGATTCTCCCAACGCTTGTAGAACAGACGTGTGTCCTGCACGGGGATCTTTGCTATTACATCTTGTATCACTGGATTCTTTTTTTCCATTACCTTCTCCTTATTTTCAGCCCCAGTCGGATGCGCCTCCGGTTTCGTCTCTTAGTAGACCCAATCTTGCGCCTCCCCTTGTGCTTCTTTCTTTTTAGATCCGCTTTACTCACGGACCTACGTATTTCTCTTTATACTTCTCAGAAATTTCATTAGAGCATATCGGACCGCATAAAAAGTTAATTTCATATTTAAGAGAAGGATACCACGATTTAGAGAGCGAATATTTCCATCCATTTCCGTCAAACCATTCATCACAGTTGAAACACTTGAATTCCGGCGCCGTGCCTCCCTTAGGGCCAGGCCTGACTCTCTCCGGATCATAATCAACTCCCTTCTTATACTCCACATAGTCCTTCGCATTCATCCGCGAACTCCTCGTCAAACGTTTCGCCGAAGAGGCTTTTCTGTTTTGGTTTCTCTTGGAAGTCGATGCTTCGTAATGGTTTTGCTGACTTATGTAAAAATAATTCAGATGTTGTATTTTTTAATCCATGTCTTACCTTGTCATCAACCTCGCACGCATCCTCAAAATCCACTGGATAGTTCTTTTGCATGTTTTTCCATTGGTCATTATGATGGTATGGACAACCAATGCAAGATGACTTACCCGGCATTGGATGCACTCCGCTTTCCTTATACCACCGAAGGCAGTCTGACCTGGACATTTTCATTTCAATTAATGGCCATCGTGATGTAAGCCAAGGCATTCTAGCTGTCTTCATGCGCATGGCTTCATCAATGGATATACCTATCCATTGCTCCACTAGCATGTGTTTTTTAACTCTGTGTCTAGGTTTTATGCCTAGAATTTCCCTCATCTTCTTCTGTATGGGGATGACCTTGTAATCATGGGTGCACTGACGATAAAGCATTCCAACCTTTCCACCAGGACGTGCCGCAAACAGTGGTGGGTTTGGCACGCGTCCGGCGAAAGACTTCCATTCCTCATTACCTCCTGGTATGGGATTAGCTGCACGGATAAGATCCTCACGGATGTTGCTTCGCTCAACGGTAATGATGGGGCAGATCGTTATGGCCTTCTTCAAATATTCCACATGCTCGTAGACAAAGGATGGCTCCCATCCAGTGTCTGCAAATATCATGTAGTCCGGCTTGTGTTTCGTCAGTCCTTCCTGGGCCATGAGCGCCAGACAGGATGACTGAACCCCTGCCCCGAGTGATAATACCCGCATGGTTGGCTCTCTTTTCTTTCCTTCCTCATCAAAATACTCCGGCTCCTTCGTAGCCGCCACAGCAGCCATCGTATTAAGCTGCTTGCGATTAGGCTTAAGTTTTGTAGACATTTCTTCCAAAAGTTTTCTTCTTTCATATTCCATCTGCTCTGGGTTAATGGCAAAACCGGGTTTAACTCCCCCAATAGGCTTGTTAGCTGCTGCACGTTTCTTTCCTTGTTCTTTATACCCGGGTTTTCCTTTACCATTAGTTGTCATTTAGCTCTCTCAATGTTCGGATTATTTTTTTAGTATAATATACGTCTTCGGCGTAAATTGCAAGTGTCATAGCCAACTTTTCCAGGTCCACTATGTCATTGACATACTGCTTCTTTCTCTCTTCTCTGAAGTCCTCATAATGATGGTTATTATTCAGTAATTCGATATAGTAGGATATGGATTCACACTTGGTCTCAAAGATCCTAAGCCCCCAGCTCACATCAGATTTATTAATGGGCTTCATTTGGTCATCTGTCGGGTCAAACGTGCGAATCCCCATAAGATTGTTGCCTTCAACGGCAAACCTGGAGCGACCCCATTCAGATTCATGAATGGCTTGAGCTATAACTAAATCTACAGGAACTCTCTCATTCTCTGGATACATAGAATTAAGATGTAATACACAACTTCTAACATCCTCTATGAATTCATCATTGTTTGTATAATCCATTGCAGGATTAAATGAGGAACATATTAGCAACACACTACATATCCAATTCATTATCCCCCCCAACTTTCACCCAGATCTGTATCCACCTTGGAAGGAACCTCCAATTCAACACATGTTTCCATAATGTTCTTTATCTTCCTCGCTTCAATTTCACTTTTAACTGAACAGTCAAGTTCATCATGTACTTGAATTAAAGGAACAATTCCTAATTCTTCATATATGTCTACCATGGCTTTCTTTGTTTGATCTGCGGCTGATCCTTGAATCAATCTGTTTAAAGCTTTATATGTTCCAGCACGCTTGATTGCATCTCCATACTCCACTTTAGCTTGATTTAAAGGTAACGCTTTATGTACTCCCCACTGCGTTGGCTCCCATAAATCAAATCTACATTTTCTTCCTAGTAATGTACGAACTATTCCTTTGGAATTAGCACGATTCATAACGGCTTCCAGCATTCCCTGCATGAATGGTACACGTTTTCGGAAATCAGCCAGCATTTTCTTTGCTTCAGGTGGCTCTATATCTAATTCACGGGCTAATTTGTTATACCCCATGCCATACATCACACCAAGTCCAATGGTCTTAGCTAATCTTCTTTCAACTCCTGCCATCTCGGCTGTTTGTTGATGAAAATCGAGGTCACTCTTCTTATAAGCTTCCTTTACTTCTTCAGCGCCCATCTGGCCGACGAGACATGCCCAATGTGTTAATAACCTAGGCTCTTGCTGGGAGTAGTCCGCTTTAAGCCAATATTCTCCCATCTCCGGAATGAAAAGTTTCCTAATGCTACCGGCAAATTGTCCTCGGTTTGGGATCTGTTGTAAATTTGGGTGACTATAACTGAAACGACCAGTGACAGTACCCCCACTGTCAGAGCGTATTTGGTTAATATGTGCATGTATTCTACCACTTGTGTTGTGATTTACCAGGCCCTGTAAGAAAGTTCCACGTAATTTGTTCAATTCCCTCGCCTGCATGATAAGACGAGGCAACTCATGTGGATGGTCCATTAAGAACATCTTTGTAAAAGAAGGTGCATTCGTCTTTTCGGTTCTTTCATATGGTAAGTTTAAAGAATCAAAAGCTTTTGCTATTGAAGCTGCTGCCCATATCTCCACTTTGTGATTGGTCAAATCTTTTAATCTTTTTAAAATTTTTTTCTCTTTATTTCTGAATTTATCATTTAAGATTAAACACCTATCGAGATCAAATCTAACACCTTTTTTAGTCATGTTAAAAATAACATTAATCAATCTGCATTCAATGTCATAAATTGTCTCAAGATTATCCTTCTTGATCTCCCATGATAATTTCTCATGCAACTTAAGGGTCAGCCTTGCGTCTTCCTCAGCATACTCCCCCACAAATGTGGCAGGTAACTTGTACATTTCTGATTTAGGGTCCACTCCAAATGCCAAAGCTGCTTCTTTAAGTTTAGATTCATTTTTATATTCCCCTAGATAATCAAAGGAGATACTGTTTAATGTGTAAGAAAACCTATTCTCATCAATTAAAGCCATCGCCACCATTGTATCATGGATGCGTCCTTTAACTTCAATTTCTATTACACTTAACCATCCAATATCATATTGAGCATTATGAAAAACTTTTTCTATTGAATCATCTTCACATATGTCTCTGATGTATTTTATAACTGCCCCTCTATCCATATTTCCACCACCTTCGTGTGCAATTGGATAATAGGCTGTAAAATCACCACTTGATATTGAGATGCCTATGACTTCTCCTATCTTTCGTGGCCAACCTGGACCATCTTTAATAAGTCCTGGATCACATGTTTCTAAATCAATCGCCACAACCTTCCTTCCTTTCATGGAAGGAAATTCTGTGGGTGCCACCCAATTTGAATTAATTTCCTTAAAGGTATCCCTCATTATTTATTCTCTTTGTTAAGTTTCATGACATGTTGTCTGGTTATTTCCCCCATGATCTCACCACGTTCAAGTTTGAGTTCTCCTGCTATCGCCATATACGCAGCTCCGTCAACATAATCATCAATGTTGTGTTTACCAACTTGGGATCTGGACACTTTAAGTAGTCCAAGCATCATAGCCACTTCATCAGGTGTTATTGAAGCCATTGGCTTAAGTTTGTTATCAAGATATGTATTCCAGTAGTCAGCGATCTGCTCATGGTTCTTGAATGTATCACCGTGTGACTCCTGTCTGCTGTTGCTGACTAAATCAGCGGCCTTCATTAGTATTTCTTCTTTTTTCATATTATAAATCCTCCGTCTCTTTGTGGTTGTATTATATGTAGTTGGTTACGAGCACGTGTAGCGCCTACATAAAATACACGGCATTCATCATCAGAATTCTTTTCCATCGCTTCTTGAGCTTTCCTGGACAGATCAGTTAAAAGAATAACATTATCTGCTTCTCCACCTTTTGCTCCATGAATAGTACTTAAATTAATCCTAGGGTCTTTATCTAAGTTATGGCCTCTTACTTCTATGGCACGTAGAAATTCTTTATCACGATTTCCCACCTTGTCAAAAGCCACGTCCCACGGTCTTCCTCCTACAAGTAAGCCATGATGCATTACTAAATCTTCAAGCTCATATTTTTCTTTATTAGCGGTCCTAAGATGTTTGTGTCCCCTCTCAATTCCAATTTGGGATGATATGTAAGAATAAATGTTTTTAACATCAGATAATTCTACATATCCTCCACTGTTTAATTGTTTCCAAGCATCTGCGGCATTTAATAATTTTTGTGATATGGGTAGCTTATTATTTCTTTTGTAAAGCAGTCCTTGTAAACGAACATCTCTTTCAATTTCGTCTAATAAATAATTGGTACGACCTAGTATAAGCCAACTACCAGGTTCTTTTAAATTAACCCCCTCAGGAAAGGTGTGATACTTAACTAATCCATTTTTTTCTGTTCCTTCCCATTGTTTTTCTCTTCTATAATTAACTCTATTAATTATTCTATGAGATAAATTCTGAATAACCTTGGAACATCTATAGGATTGTTTTAAAACTTCTGTTTCTCCCTTAAGATTAATAAAATGATGTACGTCAGCACCAGCCCATGTATAAATAGCTTGATCATCATCACCACTCACATAAATCTTCTTGACAGGGTCCTGTGTAATCTTGTTAATCATACGCCATTGTAATTTACATAGATCCTGTGCTTCGTCCACAAACACTACATCTAGTCTAGGAACTATTCCAGACTCTAGATATAGTTCAATCATGTCCGTAAAATCAAATAGTTCTTTTTTCTTCTTAAATTCTTCCATAGATCTTTGTGCTCTTAATAAGGCATGCCAAGAAATGTCTTGTAGATTAGAATGATTATAATGATGTTCCAAATCCATACATTTCATTCTCGATAGATTAACCTCATTTATCAATATGTTATCTGTGGTAAATACTCCACCGGAGTCAACTCCATCAGTAACAGATCCTAAATCCATCCCGAATGCCTGCGCAAATTCTTTATAATTATCTCTTGACATCACTTCTGCTTTAGTCAGTCCCAGTTCATGGAATGCAAAGGAGTGTAATGTTCTGAAATATGGTAAGTGTTGCTCTTCCAAATTAAACTTCTTCATTGCCCGGTCCCTCGCTTCATGTGCCGCTTTCTTTGTAAAAGCTAAAAAAGCAATACGGTCGGGGGATGTGCCACGCGCCAGTTCCTGCTCAACAAGATTCAATAGGTTATGGGTCTTGCCCGTTCCAGGAGGACCCAGTATGATTTTAGTTTTTGGCATTCATCTCCTCATATACTTCCAGTATTCGTTTACAATCATCAGGTGTGACATTATTTTTCCGTTGGTTGAATTCCCATGAACAAAATACTATGTTGTCTTCTTGATACGGTAAAGTTGGATCAACGCGATCTATTGATATGTTTGTTTTTATTCTCGCTCCGTGACCTTGTCCATTTGATTTTTTTGTTGTAAGCTCAACTCCGGTATAAATACAATAGGGTCCGCCAAGAAGTTTCTTCTGTTTTTCCCACAGCTCCAGGAGATGATCTCTTCCTCTTATGCCGTTGTTAATCTTCACCGCCCTGTTGTTATGCTTATGATAAGATGAATCTTTATCACAACTCTTCTTCAGATTGCTCCAGGTTTCTTGAAAAAATCCTTTCTCGGATTGACGATAATTTTCATCCCAAACAGGTCTCATTTTTTTGATGTATGCTAAAGATTCTTTAGAACGGTATGACATTCTGCTCCTGTATTTCATGTTCCGTGTCTTGTTTCTTGAATGACGGAACACCCCACGTGTTCACGCCTCTTCCGTTTAGTTTCCAAAATCTTTGAACTCCGTTAATCTTTCTCAGTTCCGCTATGATCTGTCCCGTGTTGCTGTAATGCGTGAACTTGTTCCTGATGAGATAGGCATGCAAGTCCTTCAACATGAAATAGGTTCGTTCCAATTTAACTTCTTTTTTATTCTCGTCCACCTCGTTGACCCATTCCGTCCACGGCTTTCTCAGTGTTATCTCCTCTTTCTTTTGTGCCTGCGCCCGATCAGTGCAAAACTCCTGGAGGTGAGATAAGAATTGACCGGACACAGTTCCATCGTTGGCAACATTAATGATGGTAGCTTTTTTTAAGAAGCCATTAATATATTTCTGCCATTCGATGTTCTTCATCAGAGAAGGCATCGTTTTTACAACTTCTATTACCTTCTTCTGAAATTTTGTTTGAATCTGCAGTTCCTCCGCCGTGAGCTGCACCTTGTGGTCTGAATTGGGATCATCTGACATTATTTCTGTAATAAATAAGGGAGGTTCAGTGTTTAATATTGTTATTGATAGAATTTGTACATATGAATTATCTGTTCCAACCCCGTATCTTCTGGTCTTGCACAAATTTACATTACAATAGGAAATAATGGGTTGATCCTTGCATTTATACATGTATCCTTTTTTATCCAATGCCTTCACGACGTTGGCGACCTCCCTGTGATCAAGTGGTGGTTTCATGAATGTTTGATTATGCTCTTCCAACAGTTTTTCCCAGTTGTCCGGATCAAATTTCTTTAAATAAACTCCGATGTTGAACAGGCCGTTATTCCTCGTTCCTGCGGGAAATCCCTGTGAACATAACGCCTGCAGGCACGGAGGACCGTCCTTGATTACTTCTTTAATCGTTTGGGCCCCTGTCTTGTCAATGTCCTTGACGGCGTACTTCTCATACATTTCAAAGAACTCATCCAGAGTCGCCGCTGTCGCATCATCCTTGATGGCATAGCGCACTGACTTGTCACTGTTGTAATAAGGAAGATTTAAAAAATTACCTAGGTCTCCTTTTTCTATTTGAATTCCTGATTGTTTTGGAAAAACTTCTGAATCGGACTGGCCGATCGTAGCTGCCATGTCAGTCAGCTTGCTTCTGACAAGCTTGGAAGCGATTGATTGTTGCATGAATAGGAAGAGATGCGCTCCTCCGCTTTTAGACTTGCAGTAAACCAAAGGTAAATCTAATTTTCTGATTTTGTTAATGAGCGCGCGATGATCCAAAGGATAAGTATCAATATCAATACATCCCCACTTAGTAGTATTATCAGCCCTAATAGGAATAATCCCAAGAGACGGACCCTTACCCTTGAGGTGGTTTTCCCATAATTCATCCGTAACCTCCTTTGTCACCATATAGGACTTGCCTTGTTGCTTACCGTCAGCACGCGAACCTCCCGGTTGGTGCTGACCATAAGCTATATCCAAACCTTCAAATATAGATTTAAATTTTTTAAATACCACTCGAAACTCCAGTTACACACCTAAAAAGGTATGTCTTCATTCGTTTCGGGTTTATCTTTTTGGACTAATTTAGGGGTTTCCGGCTTTGCTTCTACAGCTCCGCTTTGAGCGGATTGAGCAAATGCTTTACTTTCACCGTATATAGTAGCATCAGAAACCTGATCCCCTTTCTCAACTTGGAATCCAAACCAACTTCCCCTGTCATTGGATTCACTTACAGTTGATAACTTATAAGTAAACGCATATGTAGGAGGAGTAAACATCCCAGATGGACCCTTGATTTTTTGTGACAGCATCAGGCTGTTCCAACGTCTGCTTTTTTTAAGCTGACTTGAAGCCATGCTGATCACAGCATTTTGGTATCCACTATCAGAAAGTATGATAACATAATGATAGGCTGTTTGAACAATATGATTTCCAGTAGGGAGAATCATTTTGTTGGTCATAGGGTCCCTTTTTGTTTGTCCTATGATGCCACTTTCAGCACTGTGGGAGGCAATGAATCCGCCACCTTGTTCTCTAGGTTTCCACTCAACATATCTCAAGTGGTAGAAAACAGGAATGACTTTTACATCGTCAAAGGTTTCCTGTGTTACTGTATTATACAGTTGTCCTGCTTTAGCAGTTTCTATGTACTCTGCTTTTGAAGGATTTAATTGAGGACTTGAAGTTTGCAAAATGCTAATGTAAGGAATAGCTGTATCCCTTGCTAGATTAAGCTCGCCGAAGCCGCTCAAAGATTTAGCGTCCTGTGCAATAACTGCCAGGTCCACGCCATTACTTTTTTTAGGTTTTTCTGTTTTAGACATTAATATTTCCTCTATTCAGATTTAATTGTTGTTTTGTGACCAACAAAAGCGCCAAGAAGATCCATAGGGAGTTCCTTACCTGCTTCATATTGTTCACGGACGAATGCGCGAAGGGTGGAAGGTTCGACCGATTCGCGTTGCGTAGATTGATATCCCTTCTCATTGAGATGGGACAGTAATCCACTAGCTTTCTCTTCTTCATTCCTTCCAAAGCTACAAGTGACTTGGTTTTTTACTAAATCCCCAAATCCGTTGTCTCTTAACCATTTGAATACTTTAGGTCTATTCTCTTTTAAAGGAGTAGCTGTATAGTATTCAGAAACTTTTATTTTTCTGCCATCAGATAATTTTATTTCTGATAATCCAACTTCAGAAAAAAGACTTGGTAAAACTTCCCTTGAAAGTTTTCTTTCATAGTCTTCTTTCTTTTGTAATTGTTCTTTTAATTTTGATATTTCTTCTTGCGTGTCTGCAATGTCGGTTGCCACTGCCCCAATCCTACCCAATGCACTAACTGGGATGGCTGATGCATCTTTTTCCATTTCTTGTATTAAGTTATTCATTCTTTCCTCTCAAATCTATTTCTAAGTCGTAATACCGCTTATCGTTACGGTCCCATTTTAGAACTTTAAATTTTCCGTTATTAAAATCTGATGCAATTGCGCAACAGAGCCCTATTATAGCAGGATCTCCGATTAAAAGCAAGTAGTCATTATCATTAAAATCCTTTAATTGTTTTTGAAGCTCAAAAGTTAAAGGACCGGACGCTAAAATCATTTGTTTTCTGTCGGAAAGCATGATTTTTAAATCACCAAACTTCTCAGCCGAGCGAACATTATAATCCATTACTTGCGGTACAAAAACTGTCATTTATTATTTCTTGACTCGCATTATATATCATGCTATAATGTTTGTCAACATTAGAATTAAGAATGTATAAATTTAAAACTAAGCCATATGAGCATCAGAGCGATGCGTTAAAGAAATGCTGGAATAAGGAATCCTTTGCTGTCTTTGCGGAGATGGGAACAGGAAAGACCAAGATAGCATTGGATAACGCATGCATACTTTATAATAAAGGAAAAATAAATAGGCTCCTTGTCATTGCCCCCAAGGGTGCGTATATGACCTGGGTCGAAAATGAAATTCCAGTCCATGTCCCTGACTACATAGATAAGGAAGTATTGGCATGGAAACCTTCCATGAGTGCTAAATACCAGGCGCAGTTAAGACAATTCAGGGGAAACGGTTTCAAGTTAAAAATATTCGTAATGAATGTGGAAGCTTTATCCACAAAGAAAGGATTAAAGAACGCTGCACTGTTTTTATTGGGGAAGTCCATGATGATCGTGGATGAAAGCACTACCATCAAGAATCCACAGGCAAAAAGAACAAAGAATATCTTAGCTCTCGCAAAGGAAACAAAATATAGAAGAATATTGACAGGATCCCCTGTAACAAAATCTCCTTTGGACCTATGGTCACAAATGGATTTTCTTGACCCGGAAATACTAGGGCAGTCAAGCTACTATGCATTTAGAAACAGATATGCCATCATGCTTACATCAAATGCTGCCGGAGGAACCCACACCTACCAACGAGTTGTGAGATTTAAGAATTTAAAGGAATTGGGTCAGATAATAAGTCCTCACTCATACCGTATATTGAAGAAAGACTGCCTTGACCTACCAGATAAGGTATATAGCAAACGTGAAGTGGAACTGAGCGATGAGCAAAAAGAAGCTTACAAGGACATGAAAGCAGATGCCATCACTGTATTAAAGGGGCAATCCATGACAGCATTGAATGTTCTCACACAACTAATAAGACTGCACCAAATAACATGCGGACATATGAAAACAGACGCAGGACATACCATAGATCTTAAAAGTACTAGGATAGATGAACTGATGCAAATTTTAGGAGAGACTACTGGAAAGGTAATCATCTGGGCCAATTACATTCATGACATAGAAAAAATTGAAGCTAATATAGCTCTTGAATTTGGAGAGAATACTTGTTGCACATATTATGGCGCGACACCTCAGGATAAAAGACAAGCATGCATAAACAACTTCCAGGATCCAGAATCACCCGTTCGTTTCTTCATTGGAAACACGCAGACAGGTGGTTACGGAATCACACTGACAGAAGCTGCTACAGTAATCTACTATTCTAACAGTTATGATCTGGAGAAAAGAATACAGTCAGAGGATCGTGCCCATCGCATAGGACAGAAGAACAAGGTGCTGTATATTGATTTGGTTGCAAAAGGAACTGTAGATGAGAAAATCATACAGTCCCTTCGCAATAAAGTTAACATCGCTAATGAAATTAACGGTGAAGAACTTATTTCTTGGATTTAATCAATCTTTATTGATCTGGCCTTCTTTCCTTCCGGAAGAATGCGCTCCAGTGTGATTTTTAACAGACCGTCTTTCAGCTC
>Ga0209349_1001422_pt1 | contig 11863 bp, 16 predicted proteins | sample ETNvirnome_2_130_FD_184067 | JGI IMG/M metagenome (GOLD analysis project Ga0209349, IMG submission 184067) | Marine viral communities from the Pacific Ocean - ETNP_2_130 (SPAdes) (version 2) | ecosystem: Environmental > Aquatic > Marine > Oceanic | place: Pacific Ocean | collected 2013-06-22
GAGGAAATTACTTTCCTCGCCACTGGCAACTGTAATGTGGAAAACCCACAAAAGGATGCCCCAAGCACAACACCGCATCCCACAGTGTCTTGGGGATTTCAATCCACGCTCAAAAGAGCGAACTAAACAAAGTGTGCCGGAGTAACGCCAGATTTTATTTCTTTAAAATCCTTGTGATTCTTTTATTCTCTCTTGTGTCGAATAATTCCCAAGTCTTTTCTTTTATTTCATCATCATCATCATCACTTATGGAGCCGCCACCAAGGTTATATGCATATGCTCCTTTGCCCAACTTCCCACCACCAAAACCTTCTTGACCGCCTAAATCTTTAGCTAATTGAGGGACAGAAACCGATGGGTTCATAGAACGTATTGACCCTTCTATTCTATTTCCTTCTACTAAAGCAAATACAATAGCCGTATGAACATCTTCCCACGACACCATTTCCTGTGCCATTTCAGCAATTACATCTCTATGTCTGCCGGGAATATGTCCCATTCCTACAACAGCAAAACCTTCGTTCATAAGAACTTTTTGTGTCGCTTTTGCTTTGTTGTCTATCCAAAATTTTGGCCTGTCAAAATTCACAATCCTCTTCATTAAAGAAGGATTCCTAAACTCAAACAATTTCGCCCATGCCGTAAACTCAAACTCAGTAGAGTCATCTGACATCATATTTTCGGTATCTGTAGATATTCCTATTAGTAAAGCAGTAGGAACTATGTTGCCAGTCTTTTTAATGGCCTCTTCTTGACCAAAAAACTCCAGACCTAAATTCTTAATTAGGTCATATATCGTGGCACAACAACTTCCAGCCTTGAGATGAATAAACAATCCTTTAAAATCTTTATCACACGCTTCACGATGATGGTCTATTACTATATCAAATTCCACTTCATGTTCGCCAACACCAGCATGTGCGGGTGTTGTATCGAGAGCAATAGACAAAGTGTATTCTTCTGGGTTATACTCAGAAATGGGCCTCATATTAGGCTCAAGAAGATTCACCATAGAGGCATTTTGAGGATGGGCCACATGACCCATATAGAAGCCATCAGCGTCGATTCCATAAGCTTTTTTTAACAACCACTCCATTGCTATAATTGACCCTATGGCATCTGGGTCCGGCGCAGGATGAGTAAACAGAGCGACCCTGAAAGGCTGCTCTGTGTTTTCGAAATATTCTTTGAATCTTTCCCAATATTCGGGGGATTCTACCATAGTAGTTATCTCTGACATGCCATTACGATAGCAAAAACTATCTCTAATGTCAATCGCCTTGTTGCGACATTTCGTAGCCCTTATCCAAAGAATCACTCAATTCAGATATTTTTTCCCTCAAATTAGAAATCTGTTTTTCAAGTTTCTTAGGTTCTTTCCCTAAACCATCTGCGGTATTCAACTTATCTTCCAACGCATGAAGGTCTTTTTTCAATTCTCCTAACACATCTAAATCCTCGTCTGAATACGTTACGCCAAGTGTTTCAGGAGACATGTCTTGGTCTTCTCCAGTTGATGCTTGGCGTATTGGATTGGGTGCCTGCCCCACTGCATTAGCTATCTTGGCTAATTCTGCTTTATCAGCTTCTTCTATAACTTTTTTCTTTTTTAATGTTTCGTTAAGAACACTTGGGTCGCCTGATGCCTTATGTAAGGTATCCCAATAATCTGCATCTGCATCGCTAACTCTATCTGTTGGATGTGTGTTAGCCAAACCAAAAAAACTAGCGTCATCTGCTGTTTGATGGGATGGTTGTGCATAAGAGGGAGCGTCATCAAAAATACCTTCTTTTTGTGCCTTTTCCCATTTATCAGTCCAATCGTCTATAGAATCTTTAAATTTTTCTAGGTTATCCATAATACTGTATATACTACTTTTCTTTATCTTTTATTATGTTAATCGAAGTTTCTAATCCAATTCTTATCCCACGCCAATATTCCTCACCGCCGGTGTCGGTGTTATGTTCGGATTTTACTACTTCTAATTGAGTCTCTAGTTCTTCTAAAACATAATTTTGTGGAATATCTAATCTATCCAATTTGTCTAAAATCATACCTGTAAACATAGCCAAAAAACTTCCTGCAAATCCAGATAAAATAATAATTATTGGATTTAAACCAAAAGCCATTGCCCCGCATATAAACCCACACCAAGTTCCCATGCATTGATAACATTCAAAAACATCATAAACTTTTTCTGGCAATCTTTTTTCTAAAAAACATCGGACAGGTTCAAAAATAGAACCATCCACTATTATCAGTGTCAGGCCAATTGTGGCTAATGCAAATAATAAAAATTCCATTTAACTATCCTTATAATCCAAAATACTCAACAGTCAACAGAGCAAACCATACGGCTACTAAGCCTGCTATTGCATAACCTAAACAACTCATTACATGTTTAAACATTACACCTCTTTATCTTCATCTAGGGGTTCATCTAATATTTTACTTTCCATTACTACACCTTCAGCAATTTCAGCAGTAAGGTCATCCATATTTATCGTTGACATCGAAGACCAATGCGGGTCATTTTTTGGTACATTTTCTTTATCCGTATAAAAATGCATTTCTAAATTATATTTATATGGTTTTTCTAAAATATCACTTTCTTCCATGCCTGATAATAAATCTTCAATCATTTCTTTTGCAACAGATATAGAATCTTCATAAGAACAACAAAGTAATTTCCTTAAAACTTGTGTGGCTGGTATTGCCTTTTCCCTCATTTTCAAAAGGTTTAACAACTGTCTTTTTTCATTACCATCTATTAACTCAGCTATAGCATTGTAGCGGGCAATAATTTGACCTTCTTTTGGGGAATTCATTCTAACATCAAAAAAATATTCATGAAAGTTATCTTCTGTTATTTCTATTTCTTTTGTCATTATGGTTTAAACGTCTTTCCTATTGTGGGGTGTTGATGAGTACATCTGATGATATATGCTCTTAGATAAGCTTCTGCCTCGTTCAAGAAGCTTTCACTCACCCTAGTGCAATCCCAACCGGGACGAAGGCTTTTTGTTTTATCCAAGATATACTTCTTGGTCGCTACTTTGTTTATAATACTCATTTCTCTTCCTTAAAATAGTAGTGTTATAACGATTCTAAATAATTTAAATCTAATTCTACACCACCGTCAATTACCAAAATTTCTTGTTCTTGTGGTTTTACAGGAACAAACTTCTTTTCTTCTATCTTTGGAAATGCCAAAACCATAAGTCTTCCATCCAAAGATTTATCTTCTGGAATTAATTTGTGTCTAAGATACTTAGGAGGACTATCAAAAGTAAAACTTCTGAAACCGGGGCCCGGACGTTCAAGCTTTATTCTAACCAAATTACCAAATGAGTTCTCTTCATCCCAATATTCAAATTCTTTCTCAAATCGTTGATAATCCTCTTCCCATATCGTTACCCTATTTGTCACACCATTTGCATCTTCAATCGTGGCTATATAATACTCTGTTCCCTTTTTAGATAACTTCTTCTGAGTCTTCTCTATTATTTGAGCCTCAATAGGCAATACTAATTTAGTCTCATCTTCAAATCCATCAAAACTATATCCACCCCTGTAATCGTCACTATATTCTAAAATATGGTCCCAAGCAAACCCATAGAACTCACGCTCGGCTGTCTGCGGGATGGCATTATACAATTCGGCAACCTTGGGATTTATCTCTCCTTTTGGAACAAAGGTTGATAAGATTATATCCTCATCTTCGACAATTTTCTTCTGTATCCCAGTTACGTTTCTTTTATATTTTCTAAACGTTTTCCAAGCAGTGTCCACATCACCTAACATGTCACTGGCAACTTGTTGAAATGCCTCTTTATCTTCTAGGTCAATCCAGCTTTTTAATATTTCTTCTGTTTTATCTTTATATTCATTATAAAGAATATATCTAAACTCATCGACAATCCCACTTCTCGACTTCTTGTTTCTTATATTTCGGTTTTCCCTCTTCTTTGTTTTATCTTTATAATATTCATAAAACTCATACAACGTCTTTCTATCTCCATCCTTCTCAAATAAATTAAGACCAATTAAAGGCTTGAGTACCTTGGCATCTGTGCCAAATCTCGCCAAAAAGTCTTCAAACGAAGAATAAGGTTGTGATGCGACTATTCTTTGGGCTATTTCTTCACCAATACCTTTAATATTAGAAAAGCCCATATAAATTTCATTACCTCTAATCTCAAACGTCCAACCTGAATTATTGATGTCTACACGATTTACTTTAATGCCACATCTTTCAGCTTCTACTTTATATTCTTTTACCTTATTCCCCATACCCTCACAACTCAATGTAGCCGCAAAGAACTCGATAGGATAGTGAGCCTTCAACCATAGCATCCTAGAAGAAATATAAGTATATGCTGTAGCGTGAGATTTATTAAAACCATATTCTGCAAAACTTGCTATCTGGTCCCATAAAATCTCTACTTTATCCTTGGTCCAATCTAAAACCTTTTGCCCATTTTCTACAAATGCTTCCTTGTAAGATACAAATACTTCTTCTTTCTTTTTAGAGATAGCTTTTCTCACTTTTTCACAGTGAGCAAGAGGAATGTCGCCAACTACATTAAGAATTTTCATTACCTGTTCTTGGTAAACCATGATTCCATAAGTAACCCCAAGAATAGGCTCAATAACTGGGTGAATCCAATAATCTTCCTCTCCCTTTTTTCTTCTGACAAATTCATCATGCATACCCATTCCCATTGGTCCGGGTCTAAAAAGTGAAGTATATGCCACTAAATCATCAAAACTTGTAACGCCTCCTTTTTTAATAAGTTCTCTCATACCATCAGAATCAAACTGAAACACACATTTCAATTTAGCTTCATTTGCAATGGCTATTGCTTTAGAGTCATTTAAGTAAGATGTATCAGAAAAATCCTTTTGTCCGGGCAACGCACAAATAGTTTCCACATTGTGTCTATCCTTAATTAATTTACAACAAGCATAAATACGATATAAATCAACAACAAGTAAATCAAACTTAACTAGCCCCAACGGTCCCAAATCAGTTCCGTGTAATCCTTCCACGAAAGCAGATACCGGAGCACCATCTTTACCTTTAACAAGTGGAATAAAATTATCAATAGGAGACTTAGAGATGATAAGTCCACCTGCATGGGTTCCCATACCCCTATTACGATTTAAGAGCCTGTCAGCGGCATTTGTGGCGTCTGGGTAGGCTTTACAATACTCTTGTAATCCCGGTGATATTTCTTTTGCTTTTTCTAAAGTAAGAGGTTTCCCATCTTCATCAACAGATGGAAGTTTCGTTGTGATGTTTAATATTTCTTGTCTGTCTAACCCAAATACTCGGGCCATATCAATTAAAGAACTTTTGATTCCAAAAGTAGTATAATTACCAACCCAACACACCTTATCTCTTCCGAACTCTTTTGGTGCCCAATCTTCTTTTAAATAATCTCTTACTTCTTTAATGTAATCGACATCTGTATCTGGGAATTCTCCCATAAAAGAAGCAGCGGGTTGTTCAATATCAAAATCGTCCACTATCCCCAAAACATAAGCCAACAAAAGATTATGTTCGTTGTAAGAATACTTCTTCCCCGATTCAACTAGATTTAAAAAATAATCATGTTCAGAAAGGTCGGAAACACCTTTGAACTCAGATATAAGACGTGCCATGTGCTTTTTAGAATAAATTCCCCTTTTCTTTAAACCATCCACAGCTAAATTAATAAGTTTTTCTTTGTTCGTCATGCTAATATGATAACATAAAATTAATTTTATGGCAACTTATTTTTTTTCTTCTGGTTCAACATAATATGGTAGCAACATAATTTTCATCATAAGACTAACCCCGATAATAGCAATGTAAAAGAGACCAGCAATAAGCATTATAGGGTCACCAGCAGTCCCAACTATTCCAAAATAATTAGCAGTGAAAACAAAACATAACACCACTCAAAATCATGAGAATTGATAAAAATAATTTAACTGTCTTCTTTTTATACTCTATCATTTTGTAATTCATCCCACAATTCAACCATGATATCCCTAACCTGTATCTGTTCAGAAATATCTAATTCATAAGCCTCACGATAATATTCTACCATCTCACCGATATGACGCCATCTATCCTCATCCATCTTTTTATTCCTCTTATTTTTATTCTAAAACACAAATCTTATCTAACGCCTTCCATTCATTAATAATTTTATAGACTTTATTGAAAATAAACCACTCGCCATGAGACCTATTCGCCTCTAAAATTTTGTGAGCTTTATATCATGATGTTTTTCATGGCATTCTTGGCAAAGAACAGTTACATCATTAATATCTTCACAGCCACGATTTTCATAAGTACGATGGTGTACATGTAATTTGCCAGATTTATTACAACTGGCATTTATTCTTTGCATTTTTTAGAGCCACCTTCCGAAATTCACGCCAATGTTCTGTATATAAATACTCGTCGTATGGCATAGTACGAAGGTTAAAAATAATATCTTTTTTCTCTTGCCGCTCTTGTGACAACCGATGCTGCTCTTTTTCTTTTTGTTCTTTTTGTTCTCGCTGTTTAACTAAACAATCTCGGCAAATATAGCCTTTTACTTTTGATTTATAATCAGACCAAGAGTTACAAGGAACAACGACTTCAGCTAAACATATCTTACATTTAACTTCTTTATTTTGTAGCGTTGGTGTAAACCCTCCTCCAAACACCTGTGTAAATGCGATTCGGACGGTGGTGGCTAAGTCGGCGTCCTTCCAATATATAATGTTCAACCAATTACTTCCATCGACTATTTTCATAGTCGATAGTCTGGCTTGAACAGCAATGTTGACTTGTTCTTGCTGCTGTTTCTTGTTTTGTGTAAGCCTATTTAACTCACATTTACGCTCCGCAATATCATTTTTACGCTCCACAATATCGTTTTTACGTTCAGCAATATTGTTCTGTATTAATACTAACTTATCGAGACAGTCGGCGACCTGAATGCCATGCATGATATCTGCATCTACTTTCAATGTATCATCCCTTTTCAAAACCTAATTTTTCAAATAACTTACCCAAAAATTCCATAACTTCACCTGTTATTCCCGAATAAGTTCTTTCAGAATTGCCAGCTATATTCAATGTCTCGATGCTAAATCTTTCAATCCATTCAGCTACAGCATCCACTTTAACGAATTGCTCATTCAAATTAACATCAATATGTGGCTTTTTGTACTGCTGAATCGCCTTCATAGTACATCTTTCTCCAGCACTATTAAAATTAAAAGCAAATCTTATAGTCCCATCAGAATCTCTAACATTAGCAAATGTTCTAGGGGGATACTTGGGAGAAGTATGCTCTTGAAGTCCATATTGTCCTGCCCAATCTGGGTGTGGACCACTTTGAGTAATGAAACCTTTGGGCATCCACCCTCCGGTTTCTAAACCATATTCTTTCGCTACTATTAGCCCAGCTACGTCTGCCCCAATTTGACAACCCGACACGCATTTCTTTAACATAATTTTCTCCTTTCCTCTATTATAGAGATAAAAACAAATTTTACAAGTATCTCAATTAGGTCTCTCATGTTTTTATTTTACCACAAACAAATAAAAAAGGCGAAGGATTTTTCCTTCGCCTTTTTACTGGAGCCGTGCCCAAAAAGTTCACACATACTAAAAACATCAGCAAATTTTTAAGATTCATTGGTTGACCTCAAATTATAAATTGTCTATCACATTTTTGGCATCTTCTAGGGTTACTCTGAACCATTCTGACTTCGGCAATACCATTTTGTCATCGAGCATAGTATGAACTTTGGACTCCATGGCTTCTCTGTCTTCAAAATATTTGGTGTGTCTTATTTCAAAACATTGATTTGGGTCATAGCGTTGATAGCTGTTTACTCTTCTTTCATAATCCAAGGCACAGCCTATTGATACCACATTTGGGAAAGCAGGATTTGTTATAGCGTAGACAAATCCTTCTTTAATTCCCGTTTGCCTGTTGTTTAGTTTTGCGAGTTCTATTTGATGCCTTTTTCGAACTTCGTTTAGAATAGGGTCAATCACAGATTTTTTCTTTGCTGGAACGCCCCGCACGAAGCCCAAAGCTTCTTCAAATGCAGCAACCTCTTTTGCTCGACGCTCTTCAGCAGGCAGCTTTCTCCATTCTTGACGAGTCATGCCCTCTTGTTTTGCTAAAGTATCTTTGACTGATTCTTTTAGTCGGTGACAAGTTCTACAAACGGAATGTTTCCCATCAGAAGAGTGTTTTGCTGCATTGAATTCAGGTCGAGGCTTATTTATCTTGCACTGGGTGCATGTTTTTGTATCCATGGGTTCATCACTAATTATTTTCTTTAACATTTATTCTCCTTATCTGTTACATCTATTATAAGGATAAAAATAAATTTTACAATTAAAAGTTAAACCATTGTATTAAATATAACCATGAAGAGTTTTATTCAATGGATAGAAAGTGTCATTCCTGTATATCGTGGCGAATCAATATATAATAAGAATGGTCATTATTGGACCACCGATAAAAAATGGGCTTTGCAATTTACCCAAAGTGGTAAAGAATCTGAAATAAAATCTGCCACCATAGAATCTGATAAAATATATAGGGCTGAGCCTTTACCCCATGCAACCGCCGAAAGGGAGCTTGAACAAGCCATAGAGGATGCTAAAAATATAGGGTTTGACGCCGTTTGGGTTGATGAAGGAAGAGGCGAACCTAATTCTATATTTATTATCAATCCATAGTTTATTCCTTATGAGCCACAACCGATTCGCAAAAACTTAATAATTCATTAACGGCATTAAATAAAAAGAGGGGCTTTCGGCCCCTCAATTTTTACTTCGAGCATAGAAAAGCTTGAAAGCCATAGGATGACCAATAAGTTTCAACACTTTTAAATCCAGCATCAAAAAGTCTTGCTTTCAGTGTGTTCATATCATCTGGTCTCATTGAGGATATCAATTCTATCTGTTTTTTCAAGATTTCTTCAGCAGTGAAGTTTTCCATTTTCTTTTCATAATGTAAGCCGTGTACTACTCTCTGAAGATCATGATTCTCAAAGTTTACTTTTTCAGCAATTATAAACACACCACTTTCGATCAATTTATCATAACATCTCTTCAGTATGAGGTTTCTTTTACTAGGATCAATAAACTGTAAAGTGAAAATAGAACTAATAACAGAAGCTTCTATGAAGCCATCTAAAAAATATTTATGGGTGATGTCATTTTTATAAAACTCTAGAACTTTATTACCATCAGCCAATCTTTCATTTGCATGTAGTTCAGAAGTATCCAATCCTGTAATAATATTATGACTATCTGAAGGCAATTCATCATACACACTTCGACACAAGCTGCCCGTGGAACATCCAAGGTCTATGTACGATGTATTATTTTGAATAAATGCAGTGATCAAACTTTTACTGATATCTACTAGACCAGAATAGTTTGGAATAGAAAGCTCTATGTGTTCATCGAACTCTTCTACTGTATTAAAGTCAAATTTTTTCATGTGTTACCTCTGCTAGTTTTGGATATCTTGCCACCATTGCCTGAAAAAGTTTAATTGGGATTAGGTTTCCACCTTTCCTGTGACGTTTGATCACACCAGCACATGCTTTTTCAGATAATTGATATTTCACTGGGACCACAGGATCAAGAAAATCCCAAATGTCACCCTTTTTTGGTTTATCAGGCATGTTAGAAACTCCAGTCCTTGTGTATATACAATGACCACCTGAATTTTTTATCATACAGCCATTACCGTCAATCTTATCCTTTGTTGAAATTAAGTATACATCTGGTGAGTTATTTTCACGAGGATTATTGATCATATCATCATACTCAAACAACCTATCAAAGACCCATTCTACTACTGGTACTGACATACCATTTGCCTGATACATTTCAGTAGTAGAACCCTCGACATTATAAAAGAAATCATCTGGAATGCCCTGAAGTCGAAGTCTATCTTCAGGCATAAGCTTCCTAATCTGTCCATTCTGAACAACAATATCAGTAAACTGTTTGTAATCCCTTTTAGTGAATGTTGATGCAACACCTTTCATGATATGTTTATCTGAACGCTGTATATTAAAATAGGCTTTATAATCTTCAGGAACTTCACTTGAAGGATTTCCATCACCCGACCCCTCATAGAAAGGCAGATTTTTTCCCATTCTTTCATTTAATTTAAAAAGTGGGATGGATGGATTGAATCCATCCCTGAACCCGATCATATATATTCTACGTCTGCGTTGAGGAATACCAAAATACTGAGTGTCCAACATTGTCCAAGCTGCATCATAACCAGCATCAGAGATGAACTGTAATATATCTTTAAAGGTGTTTCCCTTTTGTGCTGAGAGGACACCAAAAACATTCTCCCAAATAAAATACTTTGGTTGCAATTTTTTAATGACTTCAATTCCGTCTATAAATAATTTGGACTGGACGTTTAACAGACCATCCCTCATACCAGAAACAGAGAAGCCTGTGCATGGAGTGCCCATTGTGATGATATCAGGATTAAGACCGTCAAAGTTAGCGGTCCTGATATCACCTATCTGTGTTACATTAGGAAAATTATTCTCCAAAACTCTTAGAGGAAATGGCTCTATTTCACTTGAGGCATATTCAAGAAGCTTGTGGTCCTGACCTGTTGCCCTAGCATATGCCAAAGGAAATCCACCAATCCCATCAAAAAGGGATAACAGCTTCAGCATTCCATCGCCTTGTTCAACTTTAGCTATAAAAAAGCCTCCATACTATAATATAGTATGCAATCTCCTTATATGTCACATTGTACCCAAAAATAAAAATAAATCAAACAATTTGTTTATTAGCAACAACCGATTCACAAAAACTCAACAATTCATTTTCTGGCCAAATGTTTTTAGCGAGTTGTGCCATTAAAGAAACAAATTGGATGTTGTCTTTTGTGTAAGGCTTGGAAGAATCAATTCTGTCTACGCTTGCCCTATCAGGGGTTCTAGGAAGCTGATTATTATGACACATATTAATTAAATTTTTTAATTTCCAACCTGTATAAGGACATCTGCCTTTTTGTTTTTCCCATTGTCGTTTTAAATCTTCCAATGTGACATCACACATATGTTTTCTTTGATTCATGTTCCTTAAATGCCAACGAAAAGGAGAATATAAATCACTTTTGTTGGCTTTTAAATTACAATTATATTTACCATCAAAAACACGTAAATGATTATTGTTTAGCTTGCCAGCACAAGACAAAGAACAATATGTTTTACGGCCTTTCTTTTTATTACGATTTACTTCTGATTTGTCTCTTAAAAATTTCTTCCCGCAAAATTCACATATTAATTCAACTTTAGCCATAAAAAAACCTCCATACCTTATTATAGTATGGAGGCGGTCGAAAAAATTACTGGAGCCGTTGAGTTTCGAACTCAAGTCCCATCTATCCTTGTATGTAGCATCTACCTAACATAGTCGATTGATTTTCTTTGGCTCTATAATCGACACAGCCTCAATGGGTTCTCTCCCATCCGTATCCCAAATCCTTTTCGTGTCGGTTCGCCGGGAAACTCCCGAAGCACTATCCCATCATTTGTTATCCTTATAGCCTTCATGGGCATAGTCTATAAGGATAGGCTGCTATGCAGCCAGTGCGTAATCGCTTTTGGCAATTAAATTTTTAATCGAGTTTTATACTGGCCGCTCGATAAACCAGTGCAGGCAGCTAACATCCTCATCATAGTGGTCGATTCCAATTTCGGCCCCGTCTTATGTATATTATACTACCTAGACTCATTTTGTAAAGCAGAAAAAATTATATCTCTGAATTGCTCTTATAACCTTCAAGAGCATTTCTTAGT
>Ga0209349_1001424_pt1 | contig 11853 bp, 4 predicted proteins | sample ETNvirnome_2_130_FD_184067 | JGI IMG/M metagenome (GOLD analysis project Ga0209349, IMG submission 184067) | Marine viral communities from the Pacific Ocean - ETNP_2_130 (SPAdes) (version 2) | ecosystem: Environmental > Aquatic > Marine > Oceanic | place: Pacific Ocean | collected 2013-06-22
TAGCTCTCGGAGAAAGAACCCGAGACTGTCTTATCGCACTAAAAGAAAATATCGATAAGATATATAGTGTAATCTCTACTATTACCGAAGTTCAAGATGAATTTAATCTTGCTATAGCCAAGGGAGTCGTTGGGGTACCTCGTCTAGCATCTATAATTGCAGCAGGAACCATTGTCAAAGCCAAATATGCTATAAATATCAATCAAGCGCAGTGGCAGTCTAGAATAGGACTAACCGAATGGGAATTGTTGTATTTAAATCCAAAATTTGACTCCGATGGCATCGTCCGCTATATTGTTAGTCCAAATGTGAGAACAAATTAATTATAGATAGAAGGTAAAACAATGGCTAAATCAAAATTTCTTCCTCTTCAAGATATAGACGGCGATAAATTAATCGACGCCTGTAAAGAAGTAATGGTAGTAGAAGAAGAGCCGCTCTGCCCTGAATGCACTCCTAATCTGGCTGCGATCATTCCCAATTGGAGAAAAAGAACGCTTTACGAGCCGTTCTTAAACGGCAAGAATTGTAAATATCAAATTACTGTTACAACAGATGAGACAACAATTGGCGATCTCGAATGTACAGACGATAATCTAGAAACAGAAGAAAGAGCAGAATACACCGTCACGCCGCTCGATATAGAACTCCAGGATCTGGCTTCAGCAGAAGCCCTCAAAGAATTATTTGTAAAATATGAAGATACGGCCATTGTCGCACTTTTGCAAGTTTATGGAAAAGATGATTCTGAAGAATCCATAAAGATCGTTAGAGAAGCTCCAATAGAGCATACAGATTATTGGCTACCACCTCATCACAAATCTCATTTAAAACTTCTATATTCTGTACCCTCCGCGATTATTGACAGTCTTACTGACGCACCCCCAGAAGAAGTTGATGAAGTTGATGAAGAAGAGGAAAAAGTAACAGATATTGTGGTGACTTATGAAGCCAAGAATATAAATTCATTATTATTAAAAACGCGCATAAATATGAATCTCTTTGGTCGATATCTAATGATCTTAAGGGCAGTTGAGAATTCAAACATTTTATTTGTAGAAGGTGAAACAGTATTCAATTTAAAAGATTATGGAGATATGGGCGCCCAGGGCACATCTATATTGTCACTTGTTGTACCTCAGTTGGATGCATGTTTGAATAAATATGGCTATAGTATTCCCAAACCAGGACCAATTGGATTTTTTGATGGCAAAACAGCAGTTACAGAAATTACATTTACATTTACTCCTGCATATAGATTAAAGAGAATTACATTTTTCACCGAGAATTGTAACAATATACCTATCTCTTGGTACGAAGCGGGGGGCAAATTAGATAGCTTAAAGGCTGGATCGGCATGGGCAGATCGAACGGCCATGGCCTATTTTACTCAATTGAGAGAAATGGAGCGCGATCTTACTTCTAGAACTCCTCCGTTATGGACTGATTTTATCGTTAAATATACCTTCCCGCCAGTGTTTATAAGTAATACAACATCAGATGATGAAACTGAGCTTAATTGTATTGGAGAGGCTTTAAGCAATGAAGGTAAGCAACTTGGCCAAGATCTTCTTGATGAAGCTTTTAGTATTGGCGATGCAATTGCATATAAATTTCACGAGCAAACATGTAAAAAATCTCTCTCAGAACAAACAGCCGAAGATATTGAATTAGGAATCACAAGAGATCCGTCTGGTACAAATAACCAAGGCAATATATATGCCATGGCCCAAGAACAGGAATATAAGACGCTTGAGACATCTAGTCCATCCTTTGAGTCATATTGTGATAGAATTGTTAATTTTGGTATGGAGACTAGAAATATGTCGCCCGAAGACCGATTAAAAGAATTATGGTCTGAAGGTTTTGATGATATTAAATTGTGTGGCTTGTTTGATACTTTTATACAAGCAATGACAAGCTTATTTAGTGGACTTACTCTAGAAGATGCTGTGGGTGCCGTTACTGAAAGTGGTTTACGCGGCATGTCAATTGTTAATTTTGGACACTTGTATTCGGGAATTCCAGCTAATGAGCAAATAGAAATTGAACAATTAGCTCTAAAGAAATTAGAGGAAGGGGAAGTTTTTGATGATGAGCTTATTAATCAGCAAATTTCAGACGCGATAGGGGGCGGCGTATCCTTAGTAAGACCATGGGAAGATGAGAATCTTACAGAAGAAGAAAAAACAGAAACTCCATCTGCTTACGGCACATCATCTGGAGATGTAGAAATAGCCTATCAGCCAGCCAGAAGAACATTGGCACAGAGATATGATATTACTAGTGGCGGCGCCGAAAGTCAATTTAGCACTAGAGTTGCCATGGAGGTTTATATCCAAGCTTTCTTAGAAGTTTATCAAGATAATTTGCTAGGATTGCTGGATGAGTTAAATAAATTTCCGGGATCCCAATTAATTGCCAATACCATTCTTGCAGTAGATTGTCCAGTTGTTCCATTTGAAAATCCCGGGATCCCCGATTTCATGCACAATAATGAATTACCAAATCCATTCTGCAGAGATATTAGTGAGATCTCGTGGCCACAAATATCTAACCCATATGCATGGATCCCAGAACTTTCAGACAAGATGGGCCCATTATTCGAAGCTCTTAAGGATTCTATTCAATTAGTTATCATAGAGGTTTTAACACAATTAATGATCAAAGTGTGCGAAATAGTTGGAGATACGATTTCCAATGCTATCGAATCAACTGGCAACCTCGAATCATCTCTTGCAACCGCCGCCAATAATAACATGCTTATAGATTTGATTAAAGAATCAATTTGTGGGGCCGGCGCCGATGACGAAACTGTTAATAACACAGTTGTTGATGTAATTTCTTCTTTGGGTGTCGGCGGCGCCGCGCTAGCTGATAAAGAACAAACATTGACCTTTGCAAAAGATATTTCGTCTTGCTTAACTCAAGGCGAATTATATGATGCTTTCTTGGGTAATTTATCTAATGACGGACTCACAATTATAGACAACCTCACTGAGCATGAACACCCAGATTTTCGTTCTGCTCTACCACATAAGATAGCAATTGCTAGCTTTTTTAAAAATATGGGTAATTTAATGCCGGCAAAATTCAGAGAAAACTTACGAGATTATGCAGATCAATTGCCAGAGAACGACACTACGCCGGCAAATCCTACAATTTGTGCAGATCCGGCGTTATTAGAACAATTTTGTGAATTAAGGGCTGATCTTTTATGTGGAAGAGCAACAGGGGGACAAGCAAAAGAAATGTGCGATGGCCTGCAAAAACAAACGAAGGATGACTTGAAAGATCTTAGCGCTATTATGCAAAATTTAGATGCTTTCTTGGAAAGTAATATGCCACCTCTTGTTTCTGATCCTGGTTGTGATAATGGGCTTTTGCCGTATGAGCCAAAAGAAATTATTGCATCCGTGAATGCAGGACTTAATGGCGATTTAGAGGTACTTAAAATGAACTTTTTAATTGATATGCTTGGGACTGGACCAATGCCATCCGATTGGGGAATGTTAAATATGATGTTATCGGATACTATGGGCAATCCGTTGACGGCGCATATGATAAATGTAGCCTTCAAGCGGAATTCAGTACACCCTTATGTTGATTTTTATGGGACTTGGGCGCCTGATCAGGTCTTAATGCTGGCGATGTCAGCACTCAATCCTTTATATGCGGTAATGGCGGCACCCCACATGTTACAGCTTCAGCGCGGAGCTTTTCCAACAAAAGTTGCTGCTTGGTTACAGAATGGTATTAATCAGATTGGCGCCATTCCTTCTATCGGCCGCAAAGAGATTAGCCTGGATTCCGACCCCGGAATTGGAATGAACATAAATTTAAATAATGAATATACCGGATCTGTTTCTTGGGAAAAGAGTTTGAAAGAATTAGGTATTTTCCCGGAAAGTTTTAATACTAATGTTGATTTGGTGGCAATCCCGGATCTTGGTTATAATGTTGAAATGGAACCAGTAATAGATGAAGAATCTAACCACATTCATGGCGTTGAATTCACAGCAAAAGGAAGAAAAGCAGACCCTGATGTAACTTTGTCATTTAGTGATAATGCCAAGGGTCTGGCGGGGATGTCAGCCATGACGCAGCCGGATGTCGCCGCATCGCCACCGCAATCTGCATATTCATATGGATTTGATATTTATAGCTATTTTGGCGATTTAATAGAAAAAGAACCCGGGCACGGGGAATACACCTTCTCGACAACCGAACCGGTGGGCGTTAATCGTCCAGATGACAACGTAAGAATAAAAATTAATGAAAGACTTAATTTGGCCGCCAATGTGACTGCATTTTTAGAGGCTTCTGAATCGCCACACACGAAATTACTTGATTCCGCCATGGGGGGCGACGAGACCATGACCGAAACCCTTGAAGGTATTTTAGATGGCACGACGGGTATGGGCATAATAAATGAAAAGCTAGAAAGTCTTTTTGACGCCGGCGCTGCAGCACTTTTTGGACAGGAGGAATACAACGTTCTAGAGACTCTTAAATATGAATTTATAGCTACAGATAATACTTTTGACGTTGTAGGTGAAGAATTTTTAAGCAACTATCCAGATTTTCTAAAGTCTTTTCAAAGTAAGGCAGTTTATGATCCCCAAACTATTTTGTTAAGTGAAATGTTAAAAAAAGAGAATGGTGCTGGGCCCGAAGAGAACGTAGCTAAGACCTTTAGATCTGATTTTATACAAAAGACTTTAGATACATTTTTCAGAACTGTTGCCGATGTTGATGCAAAAGGAAAAAGTAGTTGGAATTACGGCGCCACATTTGACGCTTTAACCAGCGAAGATTTTTATTATGGAATTACAAACCCAGATACCGGCCTTTTTGTGCCATATTTTGAAGCAAATCAAGAGATAAATGAGGCCGACGAACCTTATCGCGAAAAAGATATGGTATTGGGCATTAGTTTAAATCAGCACAATACTCTTCTTGCCGGCGGCACGATGGACGACGTAAGAGTGCTTTATTTAAATCCTGCCACGCATGGAGGCAATTATATCCGTCCTTCGTTCTATGTTAGGCCGATTGAATCAGAAGGATGGCTTGGCCTTGTAGACGGATTTTTCCCCGAAGTAAGTCCGTGTGAGCCAAGAGATACCGATTTGGTGGATTTTGAACAAATTCAGGAAAAGATTAATGAGATATATCCGAATCTTACAGAAGATGAAAGATTGAAAACTGATACACCGTGCGTTGTAGAATTACCATATAATAGAATTTTGCGGCGCGCCGGCAAAGCTGGCATGATAGGACTTATTACGGCAGCTATCAGAATTTATGTTTGTGCTCATTTTATTAAAGGATTTCCAACATTTACAAAATTTGCCCCACGATATCCGGCCGTGCTTAGTTCCGTTTATGCTTCTTATATTATAGAAGTTATGGAAAGCCATTTTAAAGATGCGCAACCTCCCCTTTGGGAATTGTTTAACGTCTTTAAAGATGAAGAATTTTGGTATGCATTTTTAGAACAGTCAGTACAAATGTATGCGCTGCTAGTTGATAGTGGCGACATACAAGATCCGCCACCAGCAGTATTAGATGCTCTTTTCAGACTTAACGATTTACAAGCAGATTATGAATATCCATTTAAAGATGATTTACAAGTTGCGAAAGAGACTGGCGATGCAGGAGCTTATCAAACGCTTGGGGCTTATAGATTAGATAAGAATTTAGAAGCTGTTAGGGCAACAGAAGAAGATGCGAAAATAGTTCTTAAAGAATTAGTAAATGAGCAGATAAACTTTATGGCCGATAAATTTATGCACAATATGGACAAGCTTGGCTGGCACACAGAAGTACATGATATGGCTTATTACTTGCTAGAAGAGATGACTGTTGATAGTCAACTTACACTGAATAAAGCAATAAATCCTGATGGCTCATATATGACAAATTATTCCGACAATATCGGTACAGAAACAAAAGATGCTTCTGGGGCCCCAAAATATTATTATACTTATGGTGGTGAATTTGTAGTTGAAGAAGATAGAGATAGAACTGGATTAACAGCCGGTACCGAATATACTGGTTATTATCATGTAGTTTTAGATGAAAATGGAAATCTTAGGTGGATGGCCGGCCAACAACACACCGAAGAGGCGCATGACATATTACGTCCGTTGGTTTATCAAATATCGGTACCAATTGGCGACGTTCCAGAACTTAATTCTGTCAGCACCGGTGATGCTAGCCCTGATAAACCATTTATACTGGAGAAATATATCTCTATTGACGGTGCAAGACAGAATCCAACTACAGCATATGATATGATCAGATCAGATTCAACAGGCAATATTTCAGATGTATACCCAGGCACACTTAAGATTGTGAATGATGAAAGCGGAAATCCTGTTGGTTTAAGTGGCCAATTGGGCGTTCGCTATGGATTATTATTTTCCATTGTAATTGGTGGTACCAAATATGAAGTAACTTCAGTCGAACTCGATGCTTTAGATTTGCAATTTAATGAATTTTCCAATCTTGAAGGTGATAGCAAATTATTGCTCTGTCTCATTAATTTCTTGAAAAATGATGAGAAATTTAAACTTATGAGCGAATACATACTTCCGTTAAACAAATTAATTGGCTTGACAGCGATTTATAATGACATGGGAATTTTACCCTCGATAGGGGAAGTAACTGCTGATCGTAATCAGACTTTCTGGAATATCATAAATCCAAATCCCCTTAAAAGCACGGTGGCACTCCTTAAAACATTTGATTATAGCTATAAACCCGGCTTGCAAGTTACAGTAAATAAAGAGGAACTTCTCGGCCCTGGTGGAGAACCGATGATGGAGACAATCCCGGCCCTGGAGATAGAGCGTCCAAGTCCTTTCCCATGGTCGGCCGGCACGGTACCGGTGGAGATATCTCCAGAGACCTTGGTACCGATAGAAATTATTACGGGGGCCACCTTAGAACAACTCCCCAATGCCAAAGACGGCGCATGGGCGGCCTTCCAAGATCGTCTCCCAGAGACCACCTTTAATCCACTAGCAGGATTTGGTGTAGTAGAATATGATTTTTGGAGTCAAGAAATACTTAGAAATTCTAGAGCTAGAATTAAAAAATTATTTATGACTTATTATTATTCAAAAAACTTAGACCTAGCTTTTGTTATTCCTAATGTTGGCGATCTTCTGAAAAAAGAATTAAGAGCGCTATTAAGACCTTCACCCGGATTGCGACAAATACCATGGTGGATGCGTGGACGACTAAAAACTATTCCGTTCGATGCTGATGGAAATGTGTGCGAAAGTGAACAATGATAATATTTATAGTAATGAGGTAATATAATATGGCCGGTATAGCACCAAAACTACCGCTAGCGTTAGATTCAAGCGATGGATACAGCCTACTTAAAACAATAAGGGCGATGATCAAGCAGAATTTTAAAATGCTAATTCTTACGGCACCCGGCGAAAGAGTCATGGATCCAGCATATGGTGTTGGTATGAAAACATATTTATTTAATAACTTTCATGAAAATACTTATGCCGATATAGATTTAAAAATAAGAGAGCAGACTAAAACTTATATGCCATTTGTTAATATTCAAGCTATCTCATTTGGTGCGGCTGATCAAGATGCGAGCCAATTAGGAATATCCATTAAGTATTCCATCCCTAGAATTGGTACGACAGATTTATTAGAATTTACTATTTAAGAATTGAGGGTTTTTTATGGCTGATGAACAGAAAAAGATAGTTCCTATTGATTATACTCATAGAGAATTTAATTCAATCCGTCAGGATCTTATACAAGTAGCTGAAAGGCTTTATCCAGATACTTTCCAAGATTTTAGCGAAGGTTCTTTTGGGGCTATGATGGTTGATGCGGTTGCCTATGTGGGCGATCAGCTTTCTTTTTATTTAGATTATAACGTTAATGAGACATTTTTAGATACTGCATATCAATTTGATAATGTATTAAGGCAAGGAAGAATTTTAGGGTATAAATATACGGGCCGGCCTTCCACCTTTGGTAAAGTTGCCTTGTACGTATTAATACCGGCTTCGTCAACTGGCCTAGGCCCAGATAAAAATTATGTTCCAATTATGAAGCGTGGATCTAGATTTACGTCGATAACAGGATTGAGTTATGTTCTTACTGAAAATATCGATTTTAATGCGCCCAAAAATCCGATTGTTGTCGCAAGAACAAATACTTCGACGGGGGCCCCAACATATTATGCGATTAAAGCATATGGAACTGTAGTCTCCGGATTCTTTGGTACTGAAAAATTAACGATAGGCGCCTACGAAAGATTTAAAAAAATTGGCTTAAAAAATCCGAGTATCTCAGAAATTATTTCCGTTACCGATTCAGATGGAAAAGAATATTTTGAAGTAGACAATTTATCGCAAGATATGATTTTTAAAGAGGTATCAAATATAAACTTTAAAAATGATAATGTACCATCAATTTTAAAGCCATATTTGGTATCAAGAAAATTTGTTGTAGAAAGGGGGCGCAACATCACAGTTCTTGTGTTTGGAAGTGGAAAGGCCGGCGAATCAGATGTTATAGCCGATCCTGGCGCCGTAGCTATGGATATTTTTGGAAAAACTTATGTGACTGATACCACATTTGATCCAACAAAATTAAGTAAAAATGATAGTTTTGGGATTGTTCCCGCGAACACAACTTTGACTATAACATATCGAGCTACTAATCCTTCTAATTCTAATATAGCAACGAATGTGTTAACGCAAGTTTCAAATGCCATATTAGAATTTAAGAATAGACAATCACTTAACGCTGCAACTGTTACCACAATTTTGTCATCTGTTGAAGTAGCAAATGAAGAGCCCATAGTTGGGGATGTAACAAGTGCAACAACAAGCGAGATTAAAAGAAGAATTTTCGATACTTTTCCAACACAAAATAGAGCAGTAACTCAGGCTGATTATGAAAATTTGGCATATCGTATGCCGGCTAAATTTGGTTCTATTAAAAGATGTTCGGTTCAAAGAGATCCGGACGAAAGAAAACGAAATTTGAACATGTATGTTATAACAGAAGATAATTTTGGAAAACTTATAGTTGCAAATTCAACCATAAAAAATAATTTAAAGACATGGCTCAATCAATATAGAATGATAAATGATACTATTGATATTTTAGATGCTTTCATTATTAATTTTGGAATTGAATTTATAATTACCCCCACCACCGGCGCCGATAGATATGATGTTCTACGGGCTTGTGTACAGCAATTAAGATCACGTTATAGCAATAAATACTATATTGGAGAACCGGTATACGTGACAGATATTTTTACTGAACTGAACAAAGTTAAGGGTGTCCTTGATGTTGTTAAAGTAAAGATAATAAACAAAAGTGGTACCGGAAATGTTCAAGGTTATTCCGGAGTACAATTCGATATTAATGAAAATATGTCCCCGGATGGCTCCTATGTTGTTATTCCAAAGAATGCTGTTGCAGAGCTTAAGTATCCGGGAGTAGACATTAGAGGAAAAATTAGATAATGGCTCTAAAACATTACACAGCCTCGGCTGATACAACTATTGTTAATGCTTACAAGTCTAATTTAAGTACGCGAGCAACTGGTTCCAACACCGGCATGGCAGATATATCAGAAGTTTATTCAGTTTATGGTCGCCAATCCACAAGTTCTCAGGAGCTTTCAAGGATCCTTACAAAATTTCCAGTGACCGATATTTCTTCTGATAGAACAGCAGGAAAAATTCCTGCAAGTGGTAGTGTGAGTTTTTATTTACGGATGTTTAACGCCTCGCATTCGAAAACGGTTCCGGAAGATTATAAGTTAGTTGTAGCACTTGTGTCTCGGTCTTGGGAAGAAGGTGTCGGCCTCGATTTAGAAACATATAAAGACGAAACAAAAGGTAATACTGGCGCCAATTGGCTATCTGCATCTAAAGGGGTGCTCTGGACTAATGTTGGTGGCGATTTTCTTACTGGTGCTGCAGCAACCGAGGGCGAGCGCGTCTATGTTCAGTCATTTTCTACTGGTTTAAAAGATCTTGAGATTGACATTACTCCGTCTGTAGAACAATGGATTGCTGGAACTTATAATAATTATGGTGTTGCAGTTTATCTTTCTTCTAGTTATGAAGCATATTTTTCTAGCTCAACTGGCGAAAATAGCGGTAGCGTTATTCACAATGTAAGTGGCGCCACAAAGTCATATTATACGAAACGTTTTTTCGCAAGAGGTACACAATATTTCTTTAAGCGCCCTGTAATTGAAGCGCGCTGGGATTCGACAGTAAAAGATGATCGAGGGAATTTTTATTACAGTAGCTCTCTCGCTCCCGCAGCAGACAACCTAAACAAGATTTATCTCTATAACTATATTAGGGGCCGTTTGGCGAATATTCCTGATCTGGCCGCGGCCGGTGCGATTTATGTCAGTTTATATTCGGGTTCGGCGGATAATTCGGCCCCCACCGGATCTAAATTGGTGCTATATGATGATAATATAAATATCACAGGTGGTTATGTTTCTACAGGTATATATTCAGCCTCTATAAGTATTACGGCCGCAGCAACACCAATAACAAAACTGTTTGATATTTGGCACAGTGGCTCAAATTCTGGCCATCGCAGCACTGCTGGCGGTACCGTTTATGCTACTGGTTCTATCACGCCCACTGTTGTAAAAGCGGCCCAGACAGTTTCCAAGCCAACGTATTACATAAATATTACGAACTTAAGAGACAAATATCGTAATAATGAAACAGCCAGATTCAATCTTTACGTTAGAAATAAAAATTGGAGTCCAACTATCTACACAGTAGCAAATTCAACTCCAGAAAGTACCACAATTGTAAGCGCCTCTTATAGAGTATTTAGAATAATAGATAGTTATGAAGCAGTTCCCTACGGAACCGGTTCTGATTTGCATACTCAAATGTCGTATGACGTTTCTGGCAATTATTTTGATTTTGACATGAATCTTTTAGAGTCAGGATATGCGTATGCTTTTAAATTTGCTTTTTATGATGCTGCGCTAGCTTCTTGGACCGAACAGCCTGAAGTATTCAAGTTCCGAGTAGAAGATTATGAGTATTAAAAAGCTTTTTGGCTCAACAAACAAGTCAAGAAATTATTTATCAGATACTAATGAGCAAGATGTATTTGAAGATGTTGAATCTGCAAGAAATGTTGACGCACTTAAAACGAAACAGGACACATTTGTACCGCAAGTAGATTATTCTGATCCGACTAAATTTGCTAAATACGGATCTGCCTACTTATACTATAAATCTGCTGTCGAGCATATTCATGATTATTATCCTTATGATGGATCCGACGCTGAGATTAATGAATTTTATAATAAACTTCTGGGTGTTGAAAAGCATGTCTTTAATAATTTATATCCCAGGACAAATGGTTATGCCATATTAAGCGCTGATGGATGGGGTACCACTACGATGCCAGCGGTCAGTGAAGGCTATGGCCTTCCCAGCAGCTTAGAATATATTACTTTTTTTGGTGGGCCAAATACGTCCTCTTACACAAAATTGGCAGAAGCCTTTAATAACCCGACAAATGATAAAACACAATTTTCAAACATATACAACACAGATATTTATACTTCTGAGGGATTGCCATCTGATTATGCTTCTGGCTCACGCGAATCAAATCTAAGAAGTAATTTTGATGATGGCGTTACGGTTGAATTTTGGCTAAAAACAGGTTCTGTAGCCGATGGCGCCATATTCCCAGCGACATTAACCGAGAAGCAAGTTGTTTTTGATATGTGGAATAACGTTGCTACTTCTAGCGCTGATTATGGTAGAATTACAATTGAATTAAGTAATTCGGTCA
>Ga0209349_1001425_pt1 | contig 11841 bp, 6 predicted proteins | sample ETNvirnome_2_130_FD_184067 | JGI IMG/M metagenome (GOLD analysis project Ga0209349, IMG submission 184067) | Marine viral communities from the Pacific Ocean - ETNP_2_130 (SPAdes) (version 2) | ecosystem: Environmental > Aquatic > Marine > Oceanic | place: Pacific Ocean | collected 2013-06-22
AATCAAAGCCAGTTTGATGCTTTAGTTGCCTGGACATTTAATCTTGGTCCATCAAATTTAGAAAGTTCTACGATGTTAAAGGTTTTAAATCAAAAGTATTATGATAAAGTACCTAGTGAAATGAAACGATGGAACAAAGCAGGTGGTGAAGTCTTAGAAGGATTAATAAGAAGAAGAGAAGCTGAATCTCTTTTGTTTGAAGGAAGAGACTGGTATGAGGTGTAGCTATGCCCTTAAATAAATTTGTGTTTCGTCCTGGAATCAACCGTGAAGGGACAGATTACGATAACGAAGGAGGTTGGTTTGATTCTAATCTTGTTCGTTTTAAAAACGGAAGACCACAAAAGATAGGTGGTTGGGCAAAAGACACTAGCCACACTTTTGTAGGGAAAGCGAGAGCTCTTCATGCTTGGGTTTCTTTAGCAGGTACAAAGTATTTAGGAACAGGAACAACTTGGAAATACTATATAAAAGAAGGAAATGAATTTAATGACGTTACTCCAATTAGGGCTACCACTTCTGCAGGAGACGTTACCTTTTCTGCTACTAATGGAGACGCAACAATAACTGTAACCGATGCAAATCATGGGGCGGTCACTAATGATTTTGTTACCTTTAGTGGGGCTGCCACTTTAGGTGGTTTGATTACAGCTACAGTCTTAAACCAAGAATATCAAATTGCTACTATCACCAGTGCCAATGTTTACACTATTGAAGCTAAAGATACCGATGGCGTAACAGTTACTGCTAATAGCAGCGACAGTGGTAATGGAGGAAGTTCTGTTGTGGGGGCATATCAAATTAATGTGGGATTAGATGTTTATGTTGCTGCTACAGGTTGGGGAGCAGGTACGTGGGGCGCAGGAGGCTTTGGAGCGGTTGCTGCTTTGTCTGATACCAATCAATTACGACTTTGGACTCATGATCATTTTGGAGAAGATTTAGTAATTTGTCCACGTGGAGGAGGTGTTTATAAGTGGGTGGAAAACAATGAAGTAACCACTAGAGCTGTGAACCTTTCTGGGATGACTGGTGCAAATCAGGTGCCTACTGTTGGTCTACAGGTCATAACTTCAGAAAAAGACAGACATTTAATAGTGTTGGGCGCAGATCCATTGGTAGATTCTTCTCGTACAGGAAGCAGTGACCCAATGTTGGTAGCCTTTAGTGATCAAGAAAATTCTATAGATTTTGAAGCCAGAAGCACCAACACAGCAGGAGAACTTAGATTATCTTCTGGTAGTAAAATAGTTGGCGCAGTAAAAGCAAGACAAGAAATATTAATCTGGACAGATACGGCTTTATACAGCATGCAGTTTATTGGACCACCTTATACTTTTGGGATAAACCTGATTAATGAAAACACAGGATTAATGGCACCTAAAGCAGCAATAACTGCACCAACAGGAGTGTTTTGGATGGGTTATGATAACTTTTATAGTTATACAGGATCAATTAAAAAAGTTCCTTGCAGTGTTTTAGGGTATGTGTTTAATAATTTTAACTCTAGTCAAGCCTATAAAGTTCATGCTTTTTCTAACACACAGTTTGATGAAGTTGGTTGGTTTTATTGTTCTGCAGGTTCCATTGAAATCGATAAATACGTTGTCTATAACTACAGTGAACAGGTTTGGTCGTACGGTGAATTAGAAAGACACGCTTGGCTAGACGCTGGTGTAGAACCTTACCCAAGAGCTTCCTTAGATGCATATCTTTACGAACAAGAAACAGGGTACGATGCTGACGGTAGTCCTATGACCAATGTTTATATAGAATCTAGTGACTTTGATATAGGAGACGGAGAGCAATTTGCGTTTATTAATAGAATGATACCTGATATACGTTTTTTAAGTAATAGTGCTGGAGGTCAGGTTAATTTTGTGTTAAAGACACGTAATTTTCCAGGGGACAGTTTAACCACAAACAGTACAAATGCAATTACAAGCACCACACAACAAACATACATAAGAGCAAGAGCACGTCAAGCGGTCGTGAGGTTAGAGTCCGACGATGACAATACGTCTGGAAATACAGCCACAGGATGGCGGTTAGGAGCAACACGTTTAGACGTAAGACCTGATGGAAGAAGATGAGCAAACTCTTAGTATCAAGATTACCTCAAGAAGAGGAAGAGGTTGTAAGTTCGGGGACGTACAACCGTTTAATACGCATACTGGAACTTAATTTAGGTGAATTTGATCCAGATAATATACGTCAAATACCTGATTCAGAAAAAACAAAGGTACAGTTTAATCCAGGAAGTGTTGTCTGGAACACGAACAATAAATCTTTAGAAGTGTGGTCTGGTAGTGAGTGGCTTACCCTTTCTACACCTCAAAATAATCGTGGTTTATCGGCTACAGGATCGGTAGGAGAAGTTACATTAAAAATAGCAGGAGCAACAACTATAACATTATGATCGTAAAACAATATACAACGTTGTGTAAATTAGTTAAACTACATAATTAGAGGAGTTCAACATAAATATGCAGGCTCAAGGTTTACAAAGTTTAGAAGAATTAGCAGACGCTCGTCATTCATTGGCGATGCACGGTCGTTACGGTGATACGACTATTGGGCACTTAACTCCTGGGGAGATGGTTCTTCCTAGACCTATAGCTGACGACCCTGTATTAAAAAGACAACTGTTTGACGCTTTTCAACGTCACGAAATAAACCCCTACCAATACCAAGTAGGGCATTTTGAAAACTCAATTAACCCACTCACTGGAGTTCCTGAATTTGGCTTCTTTAAAAAGATAGGTAAGTTCCTTAAAAAAGCAGCCCCCGTTATTGGTCAGGTGGTGGGATTTGCTATCGGTGGACCAACAGGTGCAGCAATCGGTGGGGGTATTGGCGGTGCTGTTAAAACAGGTGATCTTAAGGGAGCTGTTAAAGGTGCTGCTCAAGGTTATATTGGAGGCAAGATTGCAACGGGCTTTGGTGTTCAAGGTGAGCTTGGAATTGGTTCTTTATGGGGTAAGGGTGGAGCATCAGGTACACAATCTCTATGGAAATTAGGTAAAGCTGTTCCAGGATCAGGCGGTATAGGCGGACTTTTACAAGATGTTGGTGCTAGTGGTGCTGGAGCTTTACGTTCTGCATCAGCAGCAGGGTTGCCTGCAAGTTATAAAGGAATTGGTGCTTCTTGGGGTAAATTATCTGGTTTAGAAAAAATGGGTGTGGGTGGTTTAGGTCTAGCTGCAATAGGTGGGCTAGAGTCTGGAAAAGATGACTCTCAAATGCCAGCACCAAGCGGTGAACTAGATGGCTACTTACAAAGACCACTCACAGCAGCAGCACTACCCACTCAGTACGGTACAGAAGGTGTAGGTGTTGGTGGTCCAGGTGGCATGGCTATGGGTTCTGGTATTGCTGGCGGTGGTACATTAGATCCAGCAACAGCAGCTTATTTAAGAGAAACCTTGGGCGACGAAGAGTACAGCAAATTAATGTTCCCTGAGTTCGAAAGAGTACGTATGAGCAGAGGTGGAGCTTTACTATCACCTAACCCACTCACTGAAGCCCCAGCAAGGATGGGACAACCCATACCAATTCATTCCATGCCAGACTTAGACATTGGAGGGTTAAAAGAACCTGACTTTCTTCCAAGTTTTGGTGGGCGTGGAGGACAAGGCGACGTTATGAATGCACTTAAGCCTGTGGGGGACTTTATAAAAGGTAGGTTAAATGTTGATGAAATTAAACCTACTCTGCAGGGTTTTGCTCAAACTATTGAAACTAAGTTCCCAGATAATAATAATAGCATGTATGGTGGTGGTAGTCAGATAATACAACCTTTAATGCCCATACAGGAAGGGGAGCAGCCCGTATTTTCACCCCCACCGACTGAACTACAACCAGCGGTAGGGATGCCAGACTGGAATCGTATGCTCGGTACAGCAAGATTGGCTGACGGTGGAGCAATATATGAATTAGATATGCGTGGTGGAGGAGAGTCCTCTGGTCCAGGAAATGGGTTCTCAGATGATGTACCAGCTATGCTAAGTGATGGGGAATTTGTGATGACTAAACAAAGTATAATGGGGTTAGGAGACGGTGATCATGAAAAAGGAATTGAATATCTTTACGCTATGATGAATAAAAATGAAAACAAAGCTCAACAAATGGGCGTAGGGAGGGCATAATGGCAACTGAAAGTAGTTATTCTAGAACAGAGACACTACCACCTAATTATTTAGCACAGATGTATAGCGGTGTTCCTGGAACAAATGTTCCAGGTCTAATGCCTTTACTGAACCAAGAACTTGTCAACAGAATGATGGGTTTTGGTGTAGAGGGGGCTAACCCCTACACATACTCAGGTGAACGTATAGCAGATTTCTCTCCCGCCGAAAGAGAAGGAATGAGAATGACTGCGGAAGGAATGGGTTCATACATGCCGTATTTCCAAAGAGGAGAACAAATGGTTGAGGGTGGTCTAGATGCAGCAACAGGCGCATACGGAGACACACGGGATATGGTTGAGAACGCAGTTCAAGCTGGTGAAATGAGCACTAACGAGGCTATGGGTCTTCTTAGACAGGCTCCAGAAATAGCTGGAGGTGCAACTGCAGCAGGAATGGGACAAGTTGGTCAAGCTGGTATGGATCTTATGGGAGCTCAAAATGTTCTAGGAGGTTCTATGGGTCGTCTCGGTGAATCAGCTAGGGCTGGGTATGGTTCTACTGGGCAGTTTGACCCTAGCGGTATAGGAAGTTTTTATAATCCTTTTGAGCAACAGGTTGTTGATCAAACTATGGAGGATGTGCGTAAAGGTCTTGCTCAAGGAGACATAGCACGTAGAGCAGGAGAAATAGGAGCAGGAGCTTTTGGAGGTTCTCGTAGTAGACTTCAAGGTCAGGAATTAGCGGAATCTGCAGCGAAAGGTGCAGCCTCTCAAATAGGTGCTATAAGGTCGGGTGGATACCAAGACGCAGCACGTAGAGCACAAGGAGCATTTGAAGCTCAACAAGGAAGACAAGCAGGTCAAGCAAATCTATTAGCAGGTTTAGGTGCACAACAATCAGATATCGGTTCTAGGTTAGGTTCAATGGCAGGTCAAAGAGCAGGAATGGGAACACAACTAGCAGGAATGGGTAGTAACTTAGCTGGGCTTTATGGCTCAACGGCTGGAGGCATAGGAAGCCTTGGTGGTAACTTAGCAAATATATACGGAGGGGCTGGTAGAGACATATTTGGTGCTGGTTCCCAATTAGGTCAACTAGGTATGGGCGCAGGTCAGCAGATGGCTGGGTTTGGTTCAGGTGTAAGCGGTCTAATGGGTCAAGACATTAACAGAATGATGGGTATGGGTGGTTTACAACGTGGTATGGATCAACGTGGTCTAGATCTAAACTATGGTAATTTTGTAGGTCAGTACAACCAACCAATGCAAACTCTGGGTCAGGTCGGTGGTATGGCTACTGGCTGGGCTCCAGCAATGGGAGGCACAACTCTACAACAGGGTCAAGCAGGCAACACCACTAATCCGTATATGCAAGCAGCAGGAACAGCTCTTACAGCATACGGAGCCTTTAAATAGCGATGGCTAACGAATATCCCTTTCGTCCATACATTGGTCCAGGAACTACCACAGTCACTGGAGACTCCAATAACCCGTTCGGTGGACAAATTACTGATCAAAATATGAACATGGTTTCTCCCAATGAATCCCCAGAGCAAACAGTAATGAGATTAGCTCGTAGTGGGTTGGCTGTGGACCAGATATCTCAAATGACGGGCATACCTCAAGATCAGGTTGCAATGCAGGTTGCTGTGATGAGAGGAGATCGTCAAGCCTTTATGCCATCAGAACAACCAGAGACGCCACCAACAGGCATAGGTATAGAGTCTCTTATGACAGATACAGACACACCTGAACTTAGTAGTTTTGTAGACGAAGGCAATAGCATAACTGATCTAGTAAGTACTCAGTTAGATATTAACCTTGATCCTTCGGACTATCTAAACGAAGCTCAAACAATACAAACGCTAGAGTCTTTTGGGGTTGATTTGGACGACCTTGACGCAGAGACACTAGACGATGAAGACGACCTACTTAAAAAATCAGTGATGGCTTCTGCTGCTGGAGCAACAGCTAACGGTGAAGACGATGAAGACGCAGTAAATACGCTTACCACTATGAGTGAAATACATGCATCTTTTGATCCAAACAACCCAGAGGAAATGAAAAAACAACTAGATGTTTATAAAAGGGCAGCAGAAATATTCTACGACACTGATGACTTAAAAGACTTGATACCACAACCAGATAAATCACTACCTTTTATGATAGCAGGAGCTGCATTAATTCAATCAGGTGAAAGAGGAGATAGTTGGGGCACTGCTTTGTCTAATGCATTCTTACAGTATAGTTTGGGCACCAGAAAAGAAGAAAAAGCCTATGAAGATAAAATAGCAGGACTTAAGTTAAAGGAAAAACAGGACATTAAAAACTTTGCTATGCAACTATACATGGCAGACTATAAAGAACAACAAGCACTAGAAAGAGCTCTCCTCACTAAAGAGAAAAAACCATACAGAGTAAATAATGGGGCAAGTCCAACATACTACACAAGCTATGAAGCAGATTTAGTATCAAGAAATGGAGACAGCGTTGTGCCTTGGACAGCGGAAGATGGAGGAATAAAAGAATACACAATATTTACCGACGCAGATGGCGATGGTCAACCTGACGCTGACGCTCCTGCTAGAACAGAACTCTTGTCAGAAGCAGGTGCACAAAATAAGCAAACAGAAGGCTACATCATAAGACAAGGCAACCTAACTAAAGGTAAAAAACTGTATCTCGTAGACAATGTGCCAGCAATGTATTCTTCAGAAGAATTAGAAGCCTTTATGGAGGCAAACCCGAAATCAGACGTAAGGGTGGTTGGTGCTTCTAGTGCTAAAGCAGTAAGAAACAGGGCTACAGGAGACCTAACTTGGATAGACAATAGAGAACTTCTTACTACCAGAGGTAGAGAAATGTATACCCCTATCGGTCAAGAAAACACAATAGTTTTTGGACCAAACGGCGAACCTATAATGATGACGGGCGATGCTGCTGGTATGGGTACTCTCATGACTGGCTCACAAAGAGGAAAAGAAGAGAAAAGAGTTAGAGACTTCTTAATAGACACAGACAAAAAGAGAGATAACATCTTAACAACTCATTGGACAATTAAGAATCTTTTAGCTAATCAAGCTGATGCAGGAAAGCCTGTTGTGTTTGGTCTGGCGGGTAATTTAACCACATTCGGTAAAAATGTAATAGATCAAGTAGGTCAGTTACAAACAGTTTTTACTGACCCAGAATCTGGCTACGCTTTTTATAATGACGAAAACGGGAACGGTAAAAGAGATCCAGGAGAATCTGCTACAGATTTCAGTAGCTTTGGTAAACAATTTGAAGATCAAATAGCAAACACTAATCTAGGAAGATTTTTACAGGGTTCTGGTTTAGGTAAAAAGAGACTTACTAATATGGTCTTATCCTTAGCACTACAGAGTGCTGCTAACGACGACCAAAAAGGTCGTGATATTTCTGATAAAGATATTGAACGTTTCTTAACTAGGTCGGGTGCCTATGCTACTTCCGAACAAGAGTTTATTACCGTAATAGATGATTTAGCTCTAGGGGCTATTCGTAAACATGAAAGTCTAGTAGACGCAGAAATCAGGTACGCAGCAAGATTAAAAATGGATCCAGAAACTGATGAAAAAATGACAATGATTGATTTCTTATATCCTAATTTACTTGAAGAGCAAGCAAGTCAAAAACCATTTAGAGATGCACCTTACACAATAAATGAATTAAAAGAACAACTTATAGAGTCTACTTCTGTGATGGGTAGTTTAGACTATACAGCAAGGAGTCCGCAACCTGGAAATCTTGTGCTTCTTCCTGGAGGAAACGATTCTTCAGGTGTGGGAACAGATTCCATACATGATCTTTACGTCAATTTTATGGCTCAAGACGATGGAGAAAGAATGGACGATAAAGCTGTGTATGCCCCTGCCCAATACGCATGGCTCCGTAAAACGAAGAGTCAGATGGATGACGTAGAGTGGTCAAAATTTCAAGATTATATAAATAAGCAAAGGACTGGTCCATAATGGCGCAAGGCGACATAATAGATTTAGATGCACTACTTGACCAGCACGAGGCTGGTCTACTGGCGCAATCTGCCACAAAACAAGCACAACAAAAATCAGCAGAAGAAATAGATTTAGAAAAACTCACAGAATTTGGCTACGTTAAACCAACTCCAAGCCGTAGTCCTAGTCAGTTTGCTCCGCTTGGAGATTATCAGGCTAATCAGAGAGCAAGAGATGCTGCAATTGAAAGAGGGATATTAGCTGATGACCCTTATTTTATACAAAAACACTTACCAGAAGCCGAACCTCAACTCAAAGCTGAATATACTGGTGTAGACTTTACAGCAGGAGCACAGGGCGACGTTATAAGGCAAATAGAACTATTGCCAGGAGATGTGCGCAGTGATCCAAACTATGTGCAACGTGTCCTACAAAAGAACTATGCAGAAGACCATGATATTCCTCGTACTTATAACTATAACGTCAGAGTGGAACCAAATACCAATGAACTAATTTTTAATGATCCGTTAAATAATAATAAACCCACTGTTATAAATCCTCCAGGAATGGACAAAGGAGACTTTCTTGCGTTTGCTGAACCAGTAGCAGCGGAAGTGGGTGCAGCAATTGCTGGTGCGGGTACGGGAATTTTTACTGCTCCTGTTACTGGAGGTGTTGTTAATCCAGTTACGTTAGGATTAACTGCAGAAATAGCAGCAACGTATCTTTGGAGAAAACAAAATTTAGAGTGGTTAGATGAGCAAGGATACTTACCAGCAGACTATGATATCAATACCCGAGCAATGAAAGACGCAGGCATGACCGCTTTATTCAGTGTTGGTGGGGTAGGTCTGTTTAAGGCAATTAAAACGATAGCACGCGCAACTAATTTACCGTCTAAGTTTATGATTAATGAAGATGAATTTTTAGAGTCCTATAGAAAATTAAAAGACGCAGGCGAAGACACTGCGGGTATGACTTCTCCCCAAGTTTTAATTCGAGGTGCAGAAGAAGGCGTTGATGTCAAAAGCCCAGCAGGAGGACTAGAATCAGGGTTAAGGGACGAAGCCAACATTGGCAGTAAACAAGGACAACAGTTGAGGGAAAAATATGCTGCTCAAGAAGAATATATAGAAAAAGCAGTAGATGAACCATTCACCGCTCAAGGTATTACAAGAGAATTAGTAGAAGAGGAAGCAGGAGCAGGTGCCCGAGCAACTAGAGGAACACAATTTAGAGAAGTAGCACAAGAAACCTTAGAAACTAATCCTAAGTTAATAGAAGCAGAGAGGGCTATTGTTGAACTAGGAGCAGAATCCGACAATATCTTTAGAGGGGTGGCTGATGGGTCTATGGACCCTAACCTAGCTGGTAAACAAATACGAGAAACTTTTCAAACAGCAAAAGATACAGCACAATCTGTAGTAGACGATGCCTACACCAGAGCTACAAAAGAAGCAGGGTTTACAGGAAACATGAAGCCTTATGATTATAGTCCTCTTTTAAAAGTAGCCAAAAGATACAAGAACATATTAGATCAACAAGCCTTTGCAGATCCTAAAAACGCAAGAATAATTAAAGGACTATTAGAAAGTGTGGAAGGTGGAGCTAAAAAATCTCATTCTGTTTTTGTGAATGATCTGTCTAATTTAAGAAGCATTATAAGAGCAGAAAGAGCAGTGGGTAATAATGTAGAAGAATTGGTTCGACTTAAAGATGTTATGGAAAGTATTAGATCTAAAACTCTTAAAGAATCAGGGAGTCCAAACGCATTAAAAATCTTTAATGAAGCGGAAGCTGGTTATAGAAAATTAATGGAAGACTTTAATAATGATAGTATAAAGAGATTATTAAATCTTCAAAGTGTTAGTAATACTGCGTATAGACAAGGAGATAAAACCGCTTATCAAGGTTTCACAAACTTTTTAAGAAACACAATCACTAAAAACACAGACGGCACTTTTACTTCTCCTAAATATATAGATGATATACTACTTGATCCCACAAACGCAGATGGTTTAATAGGGCTCAAGGGTGGGCTACGTCAAGCCTATATGGATGATGTGGTAGACACAACAGGAGACATATTAAAACCTAAAACACCAAGAGCTCATGCTAACTTCATGAATAAAAACAAAAACGTAATGGAGAAGTTTTTTTCAGAAGATGAAATGGCAGGGTTTGCTAACGCTGAACAATTTATTAAAAACTATAAAGCCAGAGAAGTGGCACTAAATAAAACAAGAGATGCTATACTCAGGAACACTAATCTAGCAGACATAGCAGGTAACTTTAAAACACCAGAAGAATTGTTTAAAAATACATGGGCACCTGGAAACATTACAGCAACAAAAGAACTTTTTGACGCTATCACCACCAACGGTAGTAGAGATTTAATAGATACTTATAAAGCCTATATTTTTAAAGATATAATGGACAATACGTCAAGGCAATCACAACGTCTAGGACAAAAGATTTTTGATGGCACTAGCCTACAAGATTATTTAGGAAAGCACGGCGATGCAATGGAGATTTGGTTCGGTAAGAAATTTAAAACTCAGCTTGAGGGTATAGCTAAAAAAATTAAATCCTTCGACGATCCAAATGTGTCAGCTATAATGGCAGAAGACCCATATATATTTAAGAGTGTGAATTCTTTGGCACGTGCTTATGTTGGATTATTTACAACTCCAGGTCGTGTAATGACAGCTGTTAAAAATATTGCTGGAGGGGCTGCAAGTAATAAAGAACTAGCTCTTCTCGTAAACCCCGACCAACTATACCAAGCTATCATAAAAAATAAATGGCAAAGGGATCCAGTAGTTAGGGGTTTGGTTAGGGAACTGGGTAGGATATACTATAGGGAAGAGTTCAGTGAACCAGAACTTACTTCTGAAGTAACTCCAGAAGAAACAATAATGTTTGGTCCAGGTTATCAAATCCCAGAAAGACAAAGGAATTTTAATATCGGAGGACACGTACTTAAAGATTTAGGGCTACCGTTAAGACACGGAATAGGAAAATAATATGGCGAGGATGGGTAAAACAAATAAACTAAAAGCACCACCCATGATTGGTGGACCAGTTAGTATTGAAAAGTTTAGACCTCCAGGAGACCGAAAAATTCCTCAAATGTTTATAGATGATGGTCCACAGCCTCCTTCTAGAATAAGACCTAGACCAATACCACCTGGACAACCAAGTGGAATGCCCATGGTACAAGGTGCTCCTGCTGGTAATCGTTTGGCTAGTATATACAACCGTAGTCCAGGACTAGCTTCTTTAATTAATCCACCAAGAACAGATCCAGGTGGAGAAGAAGATAGACAGAAAATGATGGACATGCAGAGGGAGATGTACAGAAGATTTTTAGCTCCTCCTCCAGGAGAAACTCCTCCAGGAACTCCTCCAGTAACTCCACCAGTAACTCCACCACAATTTCCACCAGGAACTCCACCAGTAACTCCACCACAATTTCCACCAGGAACTCCACCACAATTTCCACCAGGAACTCCACCAGGAATTCCATCTATGCCTGCTATTTTAGAGCTACAAGAAAGATTAGCTCAACTAGAGAATAGAGAACTTCCACAGTTTGACCCTACAGAACTAGAAACAGGTCTCGCTGGTCTACAAGAACAAATAGGAAATATTCCACAGTTTGACCCTACAGGGTTACAAGAACAAATAGGAAATATTCCACAGTTTGACCCTACAGGGTTACAAGAAAGATTAGCT
>Ga0209349_1001432_pt1 | contig 11820 bp, 14 predicted proteins | sample ETNvirnome_2_130_FD_184067 | JGI IMG/M metagenome (GOLD analysis project Ga0209349, IMG submission 184067) | Marine viral communities from the Pacific Ocean - ETNP_2_130 (SPAdes) (version 2) | ecosystem: Environmental > Aquatic > Marine > Oceanic | place: Pacific Ocean | collected 2013-06-22
GTAACCAAAAAAAATTACCATAAAATTTTGCGGATTTTTGACTAGTTAATAAGGCGGTATTTGCTATGCAACTTCTTAACCTCGTCCTTTTTTCTGTCCTGGTAGTATCTACTGGGTGGGCTCTTGTGACTGGTTATCAAAACCGCAAACGCAAGAAATTAAATGATTTGGTCGCCGGCGAATTAGATTTTATTATTCGAAGTGTTACCCAATCGATTGAGAAAACAAAAAAATATGCGGCAAGCCCCTCTACACTTGGATTGCCTCCTGATATTAATTCTCCCGAAATGTTGTCGACTCTTGTGACCGTTCTGGTTAATAAACTTGGTACTGTTAATTTAAGTTTGGATGATTTTAGTAATGTAGGTCATGACGAATATGTTTCTATATATGTAAACGGAGACACAGAAGAAATTATCTTATCCTTAAATCATGCTCTAGCCGAAGCAAGCCCTTATATGACAAGCTTTGGCGATCCGGATGATAATACGTTTCATTAAAAACTATATATAACTAATGGAGCTCGGGGACTTAGTTAAACTAATCAAATACGAAAAAATTGGTATTGTGGTCGAAGTCTTTGGAGACTTGGATCCCAATAATCCATGGATTCGTGTATTGTTCACGGGCCCGCACAGCCCCTATCAATGGTGCAAGAAAGAAGGGCTACTATTGCTGTCTAAAAAAAGAGAGGAAGATGACCATAGCTTATGAATCTCGCCAAAGATTATTTGCAGCAAACTTAATAACTTCCTCAGCTGAATTTTCATTGTATCCATAATCTTCTATTAGTGTTTGAACCATTGAATTAAACTTCTTTTTTTGTTTGGTGTCCCGGCTTTTGCTTTTTGTGATGATGCGAGAGATATCTCTTACGGAAGCAACCAATTTATTTTCAAGCGCCTCCTTTAAAGGACCATACGAGCGCCAATCAATAGTTTCTCCTCTACGTAGCTTGGCAAACATATAGGCTGAAATATCAGCGCGGAAATTATTCTTGGCACTTCCTTTAATTCCAATTTGCTCTTCAATCGATTGCAAAAATCTCTCGTCTGGTTCCATTTCCTCATTGGTAACACGATCCCTAACCTTGGTACTATTGACATATGCTTCGGCATGATCAAGATAATTATTAAAGAGCGATTCGGCTTGTTCTTCATACGCTGTGACAAAAGCTTTCGTAATTTCTTTTTCAAGAATTGCTAAATATTCTTCATGAAGTGTTTTTTGAAGGAACCCTAAACAAAATTTACGACGATCGGGATTGGCGATCTGTTCCTTAACTTGTTTAATGAGGGCTTCGCGAATTGAAATTGGGGTTATCATATTTTTAGTTGAGTCAGCTAAGGCGGCATCAATTGCTTTCATAATAAAACGAGTTGATATTCCGCTCATACCTTCATCTTCAACTTCTTCACGAAGGTCCCTAATGTCTACTTTTTTTATTAAGCCTTTCTCAACAATCTCACTGCCATTATAAATCTTCATTTTTGTGAGAGGGTCAACTTTATTAGATGGCTTGAGCCTGGATAAAACAGCAAACATAGCCGCAATTTCCAGTGTGTGCGGAGCAATATGATAATCATAATCAGACCGGCCTATTAACTTTTCATAAATTTTAACTTCTTGTTCATATTCTAAGGTGTAAGGAATATTGACACGCACGATACGATCAAGGATCGCTTCGTTCGTATGCTCTGCCTTAAATTTATTCCATTCGGCCTCGTTGCAGTGAGCGATAATAACGCCATCAAAATAAATCATTGCTTGTTTACCAGGAGAAGGAACATTTTTTTCCTGCGTCGCCGTAATCATAGTGTGTAAAAATTCGATCTCATTCTTGAAGACTTCCACGAACTCCACAATACCCCTATTGCCAACGTTAAACGCCCCGTTAAGACTTAGAACACGAGGATCATCTTCTGGATAAAGGTCGAGTTTAGAAATATCCTCGGAGCCGATTAAAAGGCTTGTATCTTGCGTGTTGGGATCCATGGGAGGAACGACCCCAATACCCTTTCGGCCGCGGATCGAAAAATCTGAGCGTACAATAGGAAACTTTGTGTAATCTCCGTTAAACTCTGCAATAAGGCGGTGGCGACAAACGGGGCACAAGTCACCTTCAATCTTAATATCGTACATCGTTTCAAAATCCTCTCGCAAAGAACGAGGAACCAAGTGAAGAGGCTCTTCTCGAATTGGACACTTATCTAAAACATATAAAGGTTCGCACTGTTCGAGAGCATATTTGATGTGTTCGACTAGCGCTGATTTGCCTGCCCCAACTGGGCCCAATAAAAGAAGTACTTGGCGGCTTTCTTCGCCCCTCATGGAGGCCGAGTGAAGAAATCGCATCACTTTTTCTAAAGAACGTTCCATGCCGAAGAACTGATCGGCGAAATAATCATATATTTTAACCGTCTCTCCATTAAAGAGTTTGTTGCACCGATCGTTAGTTTCATCTAGTGCTGTAAGACCGTGTGATTTAATTTGATTATATAATCTCTTATGTGATAAAACAGAAATGTTTTGATCTTTTTCTAAGATATTTAGATAATCTTCTAGAAAGCCGCGAAACTTATCTACTTTTTTGGTTTCTTGGTGCTTTTTTACATTTTGTAAAAACTTTTTAGTAGCGCTCATTTGTTAAAACTCCCATATTTCATTTTCCACCATAGTGGTTAATCTAACTTCATCGCCCCATAATATTTTAACATAATCAAACGCTTTTCGGGCATATGCAAGATCTAAATCTCGACCATCATGTTCGTGTACTAAGGAGAGAGTGTTGTTTTTTCCAATTTCATCAACAAAGACAGTTGGCATACGATTCAAGCCCACGTTTTTAATTAATTCGTCTCGAACTGCTTCCCATCCTTCATCATCTGTTATGTCATCTATTGTAGCCCCTTTAGCTTTCTTTTTGAAGGAATAACTAAAGTAATTCATATCTTGCATGAACTCCTGATCTAAATAGCACCGTAAGAACGTAATATCATTCTGGGTTTCTCTTATCATCATGGCTTCTTCGAAGCCTCTCTCGTCTATAAGCTTCTTGAATAACTTATATCCTAAGTGATAAGGGTTTATTTGTCCCAAATGCGGCCGGATTACTTGATTGTGTAATTTAATAAACGGAAGATAAAGATTATCAGGCAAATTGAGTTCATTCATTATTCTGTAATGTATGGTACAAGCCCAACCTTCGTTCATAATTTTAGTCAGAGCCTGGGGGATAAAATATTTTGAACTCTCTTCAACTATTAGAATAAGATTGCGTTCCCACTCTTTTAGATGTTTACTGTGTTCAGAAATAAATTTCAAAACGTTATACTCAGGGTGAAGAGGTACTTTTTCTAAATTTGGTGTATAGCTTGGCAATTCATCTATTAATTCTTTTTCAATTTGCAACTTTTCTTCTCTTGTTTTATACTTTATTCCTGGAAATCTCGGAACTTGGTATTTGATGGAGTGGGCTGCATCTAAAATCTTTTCTACCTTATCAATTCCAATTGATGGGTCCTCGATTAGTTCTTTAACGTATTTGGCCGCGGCCTTAAAGCTTCCGATAATATTGTTGGGATTTGTATCTGCAAACATACGATTATTTTTAAAGAAATCGCTGTGTCCAATACAATGAGCCATTGTAAGGATATGTGTGTGAAGAGCATTCTCTCTCATAAGATATGCTATACTTGGATTTGAGTTGATAATCATCTCGTATGGAAGGCCTGTTTGGCCTAAATTATATAAAGTATGGGTTCTTTCATATTCTTTTCCGTAGGACCAGTGCCTATAGTGAGTAGGGAGACCAACATATGCCATGGCGCCTAACATTTCTTGGTAATCAATGATCTCATAGTCGATAGGATGCCAGTCTAAACCTAAATTTTCAGCGACTTGGGCGATTTTTTGGTCCCAATGTAACAAGTCTTTCTCTGTCCAATCACTCATTCGTTGTTCTTTCCGCCAAAAAGTGATTTGAAGGCCTTCCAAATGTGATTTGTGTCTCCCACCATTGCTTTCTTGAACTTATTATCACAAATCGGATCCAGTTTGGACCATAAATTATCCATTTCCTCATTTTTCCATGCCGAAAAGCTGGGCCACGGGGATCCGTCGGGGGCGATCGCCTCTGTGGTGTCATCAACCATCCCGCTGTAGTGTTCGTTTATTTCACAGTATCCAGTTAGCTGATTTACTTTTTTGATTTTTTTGAATAACTCAATACACATCTCATTATCGGACGTCCAGTTTTCACCATCGCCACAATAAAATGTATAAATATTCCAACTATTGGGGTGAAATTCTTTTTCAATTATGTTCAATTCAAGATCTAAACAGCTAGAAATAATGGTTCCTCCGTGGGTTCCCACCTTAAAAAAATCGTCTTCGGTCACGCGCTCGGCATCTGTTGAGTGAGAGATGAAAACAACTTCGACTTTATCATATTTATGGTTTAAAAATTGATATAATAAGAAAAAGAAGCTGCGTGCAAGATACTTTCTTTCTTGTGACATGGACCCAGACACATCCATGAGAAAAAAGATTACAGCAGAGCTATTTTCTTTGATTTTTGGTTTGAGGTGGTGATATTTTAGATCATTTTGATGGAAAGGAAACCTCTCGTTATCTGCAGGATCATGTGACCCAATTTTTTCGGCCATTTTTCGGCGTCTGATTCGACGTTTTAGTGTTTCTTTCTTTGATAGACGAGGTCTGATGCCCTTAAAACGATATCCTTTACGTTTTATGGACTCTTGGGATATAAATCGAAATTGTTTTTTTTCTAAATCTGGTAATTCGAGGTCTCCGAAGAGATACTCGGCCAATTCTTCGAGTGTAACCTCTACATCGTAGTAATGATCGCCTTTTTCGTTACTTCCTTTGCCGGTTCCTTGGTCCCGAGCACCATCGGAACGCTTTGGCCCAATTTTTTGACCTCTTTTAATTTTGTGATCGCCGGCGGATCCTACATTTTTGTTATTTTCATTATTTCCATAAATAAATCGATATTCTTTGAGGCCCCGGACCGGGATTCTAATCTTTTTTTTGCCATTTTGGCCAATAATTGATTCTTCGGCTATAACATCCCTAATTGATTCCTTTATCGCCTTCTCAATTTTCTTTTTATGTCGCATGCGATCGCTCGCGGCGCGATCGACAATCGATTTGTGTTTGCGGAAGATGCTCATATACTAAATACTTTGACACCTTATAAATTCCTTTTCTACTTATAGAAGAGGAGATTGCTTGCATGTCTAGATATACATGGTTATTGGATCCGGGCCATGGCGGCATTATCAACGGCGTTTATCAAACCGCCGGTAAACGATCGCCCAAGTTTCCAGATGGCAAAGTCTTATATGAAGGTGTTTTTAATCGAGATGTGGTTGGGCGTATAATAAAATTATGTCAAGATAACGATATTGATAATATCAATCTAGTCGACACCAATGAAGATCTATCTCTTCGACATAGAGTGACAAAAGCTAATCTGTTTCATAAAGAAAATCGCAACAGCATATATGTCTCAGTACACGCCAATGCTTTTGGAAACGGAAAAGATTTTAACAATGCGGGCGGCATATGTTCTTTTCATTATTATAAGAGCCGTAATGGTAAAAAATTAGCTGAAACGTTACAGCCTCATCTTGCAGAAAGGACAGGCTTTAAAGATCGAGGAGTTATCGCCAACGATAGGTGGGCCAATTTTTATGTCCTCCGTAAAACTTGGATGCCTGCGGTTTTATCAGAAAACGGATTTATGACAAATTTAGCTAATGCAGAAGCTTTAATGACTTGTTGTGTGAGACAAAAAATAGCTGAGGCTCACTTCACCATGATTCAGGAGATTGAGGAAAATGGACTCTAGAAAACACATTAAGAAAGAGGTATTTTTAGCATTTAAAGCATTACATCAGAAAATAGACTCTGTTAAAGAAAGGGTTGAAAGGCTTTGTGAACAAACCGCCGAGTGCCTTGAAAGCCGACATAAAAACGATAGTAAAGAAAATATCGGCAAGACAAAGAAAAATAAACTATATTGATGGAATTAATATCAACACACTTTGTAAAAACTGGGGATGTTGGGTATCATGGAAACTTGTTTGGCGGCGTTATGCTTGCGTGGCTTGATGAGGCGGCCGCCTCGTTTGCCGCTCAGGTTGCCGATACCCCTCGGATGGTGACGCGTCATATTGCTGGTCTGACCTTTGAGCGCCCCGTTAGGCCTGGTCAAATCATCAAGATATATGGAGAGGTAGGCAGGGTAGGAAAAACCTCTTTAACACTGAATATGGAGGCGAGAAGGCACTCTGTGTACAACGGTACGCAGAGGCCAGTGGTTAACACTCAGATGACCTTTGTTCGAATTGATGGGGACGGTGATGCAATCCCTATTTCAGAAAAAGTTAGACAAAAATATAGAGATCCTAAAGATTTTACATAATTATAATAAGGCTATTATTAAATCGGCAGTTAACTTTTGCCCATAACTATTTATAGATAGGAGACAATTATGGCAACTTTTGAATATAAGCCGGGGTTGGGAAACGTCGGATCATATCAGGCGTCCGGAAAACCCTGGGTATCATCTAGTTTGGTGGTGCCGGCAGAGGACGGTACTGCACTTAAGGTACATTTTCCTACTGTAACCAAAGAAGTAACGATAAGAAATGATTCTACTGGATCTATCCGCGTAGGCTTTTCAGCGTTGGGAGTTAGTGGTTCTGGTACCAACTATTTTACATTGGCGGAGAACGGATCCTTTACCGCGCCAGTAAAGGTTACAGATGTTTTTCTGATTTCCGACACGGCGGTCGCATACGAGGCGACGGTAGTTGCTGCATTAACGGGCATTGACGATGAGTTTCTAGTAAATAACTGGTCTGGGTCGGCAGGAGTTGGCTAAATGGGCTTTGGGGGCGGCCTAGGCGGATTCGATCGAAGTTTCGCTACAAGCGGATTTCCGGGGCCAGGGTTCTCGCCGCCGGCGAAAGAAGGCGGCGGCGGTGGCTTCGAGGGTCTCTACGCTCTAGACGATATTGAAAAATTTACTAGTATCAACAATATGAATTACGGATCGAGGTCGAGCGGGTGGAAGGGTCCATGGGTGGGAATCGGTAAGGCTGCTCTCGATCCGACTTATTCGTGGAAGTCTGCTTGCAGGTCGGTTGCCGAAATATCAGGCGAGGTCGGCGGTACCGCCTATGTCCAGTGGAAAAATGATAAAGGCTACAACACCTCTTGGAATCTACTGGTCGGCTTAGGCTACGTCGACGATGATAATTGCGGCGGCGTGGATCCACGCGATTGGTTAACGTGGACATGGGAGCTCGTTGCCGGTGGGACCAAAGCATGGTGCGGTACGTGCGTAGGCCCCGTCCCACCGGCGGGGGAAGCCGCCGGGTACGAGATGGTTGATAATTCTCAAAATTGGACCAATGGAGTCGTCGCGAACGCCGACAACTATCGAACATGTAGGCTTGAGATTAACGCCGGCGAGGTGAGTTGGAAGTATAGTGATGATGCAGAAGTGAGCTGGACAACAATGTATACTTCTCCCAGGACTGTTGATATAGCAGGAAACAGTAATTTAGTTGCATGCGTTGCGGTAAAAGCACCTCACGGATATGGGGGAACCCCCGAGAATCTCAAGCTCTACGGAAACCTAATCAATACATAAAACTAGGATCATCTAGTTACAATAGGAGGGTTTTGTAATGAAAAACCTGTTGTTTCTTTCTTTTTTAGTATTATTTGCGGCCTGCTCGCCCGGGGGCGCCCCCATTGATACAGAAAATGACGTTGATGAAGACGTTGTTGAAGATGTAGAGGATGTGGTTCCAATTTATGACCCAGCTGTGGGCTGGAAAGAATGTGGATCCGCCGAGGGCGATCATCCCTGCAATATTATTGCTGTTGATCATAATGGTGACGAATTTGATCTTTACGCAAATTACGGCTCCTTAGTTGTTATCGATCTGTCTGCTATGTGGTGTGGTCCCTGTAATAGCGCAGGAGCCCACGCGCAAGAAGTCCAGGACATGTATACATCCGAAGATCTTATCTATGTCACAGTTTTAGTTGAAAATCGCCATGGAGTCCCTCCATCAGAAGACGATATTCAAGAGTGGGCGCTTGACTATGGTAACACTACTTCTCCCGTAATTCCTGGAAATCGTAGCATGCTAGCAAGTTCAGGGGGATCGTGGGAATTAACTAGTTGGCCAACCTTTTTCTATATTGATCGCGAGATGGTTATTCGTGATGTAGATAAAGGATATAATAGCACAGAAGTTCTCTATTCAATTGAGTGGCTGTTAACGCTATAACATTACTAATTATAGTGTGTCAGATTTCATCTCCATTAAATGGGATCGCTTTCTTGCGGAAGGCGAAGCAGAGCATTTTCCTTGGCTTAAAGAAATCCAAGCAACCGACGACTTAGAAGAAATCCAAGCAATCGTAGAGTCTGATCGTTTCAAAAGGGTTGGCCGCGGTTCTTTCCGAAAGGTATATCAGCCCATAAATGACCCTGAATATGTTATCAAGGTCATTAACGAGTATGATGATTACAAGATGCGAATGAATGAGGATGATTTTGACACCGCTAAAAGATATCCGTTCATTTTTCCCAAAGCGTATATACATTCCGACGATTTTTCCTGGATTGTGATGGAAAACACGCCTCCTCTTATTGATATGGAAGAAATGCAAAAGGTTTTAGACCAGTCCTTCCCTGCCGAGCAGGAGGCACTCAGAAGCGCGATGGAGAAATACCATCAGGCTATGTTCGCGACGTACGGCTGGTGGGACCAGTGGAATCCTACCGACCCCTTTCATATTATGAGAATGATTATGGCGTCTTTTCGTGTGGATAGAGAGATCAATGAAGCTACGACACCCAAAGATGCCAAGACGGCGCAAGAACTACAAGATATTCTAGCACCAGTTGCCGGCGCTGCCTATCAGGAACTAAGCAAGGTTATGCATGCGTTTGAAATCGATAAATATGAGATTGGAATTGGTAATATCGGACACGATGAGAATTACAACTTTAAGATTATTGATTCGTCGGTATTTAGTTCCGAACCAGAATACTTCGTTGATGGTAGGTGGACAAAGAAAAAATGAAACTCCTACTTGAAAACTGGCGGAAGTATATAACAGAAGATTGGCGCGATACATCGTGGGAAACTGACGATGAAAAAGTTACAATCGGAGATGTGGTTGATTATCTAGGCGATGAGACTGTTGATGTTAATGTTTTAGAACTCTCGCAACAATTACCGCCTTTGCCAACACGCGGAGCGGACCGAGTGACGGCTGCCAGTTTGGATTATCCGATTATAGTTGTAAAGAGCGGAGGACAATACCGATTTGTTTTAGACGGAAATCATCGTCTTCAAAAAGCAATCGATGAGGAAGTCGAAACCATAAAAGCAAAAATCTTAGATCTAGATAATCCAGAAACCCCAGAGGTGTTCCAAAGAATGTTTGGGGGAGCAGGATGAAACTCCTACTTGAAAACTGGCGAAAATACTTAGTAGAGGGTGAAGCACAACACTTCCCGTGGCTTAAAGAAATCCAAGCAACCAATGACTTAAAAGAAATCCAAGCCATCGTGGAATCTGATCGTTTCAAAAAGATCGGAGGTGGCTCTTTTCGCAAGGTATATGAGCCCGCTGGAGACCCTGAATATGTCATCAAAGTTGTTCACGATCTAGATAGCGATAAACTACAAATGAACAAAGATGATTTTGACACGGCAAAACGTTATCCCTTCATTTTTCCAAAGGCATATGCGCATACTGACGACTTCTCGTGGGTTGTTATGGAAAAAACTCGCCCAATCACTTGGCCAAGTCAAATGCAGAAAGTTTTGGATCAATCTTTTCCCAAAGAGCAGGAGGCTTTATTAAAAGTCGCTGATGAACTGCAGTTTAATCCGGCAGACCCCTTTCACATCATGAAGATGATTATGGCATCTTTTCGCGATGACAGATCGATTAACGAAGTCGCCTCAGCCGCTGTAGCCGGCGCTCGGGCGGATCTGCTTCAACAAGTCCTACCCCCTGTTGCAGGCCGAGCTTACCAAGAACTAAGCAAAGCAATGCACGAGTTTGAGATTGACAGATTGGAGCTGGGGAGAGGCAATATCGGGTTTGATAAAGACTCCAATTTTAAAATCATCGACTCGTCTGTGTTTAGCTCGGACTGGTAGGAATAAAAGTTCTTGACATCTCTTTGGCATTTGCTATACTGTAAATGAATAAAAAGGTATATTTATAGTATGAAACAGATATTAAGCGAATGGCGCAAGTACATAAATGAAGAGGAGAAACCTAGGGTTAATATATTTTTGGATATGGATGGTGTATTAGTAGACTTTCCGAGCGCCTTAAAGGAATATATCAAAAGTGTTTATGGGACAGATCCTCAGGTGCTCCATCCGGGATCTAAAAGTTCTCGACGGGCCCTTCGTCGGCTTCAAAGCATGAATCTTTCCCCAGCGGAAATAGATGAACTTTACGATGGCTCGGAACACAAATTTCAATCGGGAGCAGAATATGAACCTGATGAAAAAATTATGAGTGATTATGTATTTAAGGCTCTCCTAGGAAACAAAGATTTATGGCTAGCGATGAACGAGTTAGAAGGAGCAGACACATTAGTTGCTGAAGTTTTTGATTTGGCTGATGAGGTATTTGTTTTAACAGCCCAGGTCGATGAAGTATCCAAAGAAGCAAAAAAAGAATGGATAGGCAATTATTTTCCACAAATCAAGGCGGCCAATATTCATGTCGATAGAGAAAAGGGGGAGCGCTTACGTCAATTGATAAAAAGTGGAATTGTAGCCGAGACTGATCTTAATATTCTTGTTGATGACCGACGTAAGTTTCTGGACGATTTTATTGACGCCGGTGGAGTTGGCATTCAATATGATTTTCAATCACCCGATACAACATTTGAAGAGTTAAAAGCTATTATTCCTAACTAATTAATTATGCGCTGGAAACACGTAGGAGAATCGTGATATGAAAATTAGACAAATTATTGCTGAGGAAATAATGCAAATGCTCGTTGAAGTCGACGGGGAACAAGTTGCAGCTGCTCTCTCTAAAATAGAAGGACTGCCGGATGACGTCGCTCAAAAGATAATTGCAAAATTAGAACCGGTTGCTAAAGGCGCCGTCGAGAAATTGGGAAGGGAGGGCGCCGTAACCGAAGGGGACGAGGATCCGCCCGGAGATCTCTTAAGCCGTGCCGCGGCAAGTGCACTAGTGAAAGTCCCAGGAGGCCTCGACATAGGTGCCACCTATCTTGCTGCCTTAGATCGCGCTACACCCTCAGCCCTTAGGGTGGCCTTTTTGATCGCTGTAGTAAATCTTATTTCTCCTGTAGATGTTGGAACTTTGTTAGGACTCGACTTTTTGGGTCCCTTGGGTGCATTAGACGATTATTTGCTAGTTAAAAAGCTTATAATAGACAAATTTAAGAAGGCCGGGTACCCGAAAGAGGAACACTTTGATCGTATGCAGGAATTAGCCGGCGAGGAAGTAGAGAACCCCGAGGCCACGCCGCAGGAGAAAGGACTCCCTGGTGATTACCGACCGCCGGCTGGGGGGCCCGCGCAGGCCGCTCGCAAAGCCCGCCGTGCAGCAGAGCGAGGTGAAGAAGAGCTGCAGGAAATGAAAATTAAAACATCACAACTTTATAAGATTATTCAAGAGGAGCTTGAAGTCGTTTTAACGAATGAAGAAGCTAAAGAGATTTTTGATCTCGATATGTCCGCTTTATTGGACGAGATGATGG
>Ga0209349_1001435_pt1 | contig 11813 bp, 12 predicted proteins | sample ETNvirnome_2_130_FD_184067 | JGI IMG/M metagenome (GOLD analysis project Ga0209349, IMG submission 184067) | Marine viral communities from the Pacific Ocean - ETNP_2_130 (SPAdes) (version 2) | ecosystem: Environmental > Aquatic > Marine > Oceanic | place: Pacific Ocean | collected 2013-06-22
ACGCATCGTTTTCTAACAAAGGATTAAATTTAAATTTTTTATTATTAAATGCAGCAAATCTTCTTTGAGTATACAGACCAAAATCCATAGCTGCCCCATTGGCTAGGTCCATGTCTCCTGTAAAAATTTTGTATTGATTATCTGTTTTATCAACTATTTGTTTAAGCTTTTTAATATTTTTAATTAATTCTCTTTCAACTGTCTTATCTTTACCTTTTTCAAGAGTAGCAATTATGTCATCTACTTCACCTGCAGTTTTAGCTTTTAATATATCTTTGACTTTGTTTGCTTCTATTTGTAATGCAAGTAAAGACTCACCATCATCAAATTTAACTTTGTAATCTTTAATTATATTTTCTTGTATCTCTTGAACCTTAGATCCAAATGATTTTAAAACTTTTTCTTTACCCGCTAACGCATTGTTAGCAGCAATCTGCATACTTCTTAATTCTGGAGTTAAACCTCTATCAGTTACAAATTGATCTTTAACTCTGACTATACCTCTTTTAATTTGATCTATCATACCACCGTCTACAGGAACATGTCTCCAGTCTCCACTTAATCCTAATTTATCTCCGGCTTTTTCTGCAAGAGCTCCACCTTTAGAAATAGCAGATTGAATGGCACTCTTTTCACCTTTACCTACAATCGCATTAATTGCACCGGTCAAAGGGTAATCAATTACATTTAAAGCTTTACCACCTACATAACCCACTGTTTTGGCTGCAGGTATAATTCCATATCTAAATCCAACACTAGCAACAGATGGTAACAAAGTAACTCCGCCACCTACAACTGTACCTTCTGCACCAAATTTTAATTTACCTTTAATTGTTTCAGCAGCTCTTTCTTTACCTGTTAAACCTTCAAAGTCTGTTTGCTCCGTTAAACCTACTACGTCCGAGAGTGTACCTAAATCATCAGGAGTTGAAACTGCAAAGTCTGTAATACCACCTATACCTCCGTAGTAACCTGCACGTTTAGCAAGTTCCATGCCTTGTGATGCTCTAGTCATACCAGGAGCGGTCAGTTTAGTGGCTGTGCTTAAACCTTTTAATTTACTAATACCCCCTGCAATTTTTAATGCAGCTCCATAAGGTATAGCAAATTGCGCAAGAATAGATGTAATGTCTCCAACTGCCGTATCTGTTTCTGGAGTTATCTTATCAAAGATATTATCAATACCTGTAAGTAAATTTGTGTTTGCAAGATAATCAATAGGCATTGCACCTAATTGAAGAAGACCTTTAACAGCCTGACTTAAACCAGCTACAGCTCCAACAGGAATATCAAATAAATAATCTGTAACACCAACATCGGTTCCTCGAGCTTGGGTAATATCTTCTTCGTAATCGAAACCTCGTAAGCCTTCTAATGCCATGTTTTCTCCTATGCTGTTTGAGGTGCAGGAGGAATTATAAGATTAACACCATACTTTAAATTAAAAGCATTAACATCATTTTGTGTTTCTATGTATGCAAATTCTTGTAACGCCTCTTCACTGTTTGCTAATAGTTGTACTACATCGTCGGTAATTTCTGGTGGTAATCTATCTCTTAGTTGAGCATAAGTTAATTTTACAACAGGTTTTTCAGCTGTTTCAGCTCCAACAGTTTGAGCTTCTGTCGTAATTATTTGTTCTCCGCTTGGTGGAGTACCTAAAGCTCTTTTAATTCTACCACCATCTTTTACACCTAGTCTTGCATAAGCATCTGCGATGTTAGGATGAATGTCTGTAAATTCTGGAATAGAAGTAAATAAATTAAAATCTTTTTTAGCTTCTTCTAAAGCTTTTTTATAACGAATTAATTTTTTATCTGTTAGATCTACCTCTTTACCTTTTTTAGTATACTTTTCTTCAATGTATAAATCTATTGCAGTTTTTGCATCTTTTACACCATCGTATCTATCATATATTTCCCCTACTACAGTTTTGTCACTTAAATTCTTTTTACGTGTTGTTGAATCTGCATCACTAAATTTTTCTTCTATTATAGTAGATATAACTTCATTTTGTGATTTACCTTTATATTTAGGATTATCTGATTTCATTAAAACAGATGCTTGATATTTTAAATCTTTAATACCTGGAGTGTCTTTACTTGCTTCTTTTTCTTTATCTTTGAAAGCTTTGTACGCCATTAATGTAACTGCTTTGTCTTCTTTGTTTCTTTTTCTTACAATAGGTAAAGCCATATTTACAGCTGCATCTAATTTATCTTTAAAGCTACCTTCAGTTCCAATAGCTTTAGCAGCTACTAACGCAGCTTCTCCTCTTTCTAAACCTTCATTCTTTAAAAGATTATTTAAAAAATCTTTTTCTCTTTTAATTTCTGCCATGGGATCTAAAGTAATAGAATCTCCGTCATCACCAGGGACAACTTCTTTTTTCTCTTGTGCTTTTTTTTCTAATAAAAGATTAGCATAATCCTCTTCATTCATTCCTCTTGCTTGAAACTCTAGGTCTCTTCCTTCACCTTCGTTTAGAACCTCTGCAATACCGCTGCTCTTTACTATTTCTCCAGTAGTTCTATCTCTTTCGACACCATCAGCATCAGTAAAAGTTTTAGAAGCAAATACTTCTCCTAATACATTTCCAGAACTTTTAAGACTCTCACCTCTCTTCTTATATAATTCTTCTACCGTTTGAGGCACAGTGTTAACGCTTCCTCTAATATTAGTGTTAGCTAATACTTCTTCAATTCCTTTGCTTTGTGTAACTGGTCCTGTAGGCATTGTAGGAATTTGTGTTTTAGTGCCTAAAATATTTTTATTTAAAAAATTAATAATAGGGTTTTGAAAACCTGTTCTGCTACCCATGTCGGTACCAGACATAATTCCACCACCGATAGTTCCGCCTCTTCTAAATGATGGTCTTTTAAAATACATTATCGTCCTCCAAAAATACTACCTAAACCATAAGCACTTAATCCAGCAGATAAAGCTTGAGATAAAGGTCCAACAGGAGCCGCGCCGCCACCCATGGAAGTGTTAGTAGTGGTTAGGGGAGAACCACTTGCTTGAGAGGCAATCCCTGATCCAAAAGCTTGAATTCTGCTTAGTGGTTCATTGTATGCTAATTGATTTCTTTGTTGTGCTGCATCTAACGCTGCTTGTTGGAAAGCTAAGTTTCCTGTACCTGCTGCACCTAATTGTTGTACACCAGTTGCAGCCAACGATGGTTGTAATGATGCTAATTGTCTTTGTTGATCAAATGCTTGATTAGCTAATTGATTTGCTTGAGTAAAACCCCGACCTAATAACTGTGCTTGTAAAGCTGCTCTATCTCTACCTCTCTGACCAGCATATTGAGCTTGAGCTATACCTTCTCTACCACCACCAAAAGCACCTTGTTGAATAGCGTTTGCTGCAAGTTGTGGTACACCCTTTGCAGTTTGAGTATCAAATTCTTGTAAAGTCGTATCGATTATCTGTTGTTGATAAGGAGACATAAACGATTGGAAGCTTGTTGGTCCAGAGTAAGCTGAGGCTTGGTCTAAAAAAGGTTGATATCCTGCAACACCTGTCCCTGTTCCAGCTCCCGTTACAGCTCCGCTTGTTGGGTCAAAAGTTAATTGACCTAGCCCTGCTTGAGTTGCTGCTTGTTGTTGAGCTGCTTGAGTTAAAACATTTTGACTTGCAACCTGTGGTCCAAGTTCCGCAAGTGTTGGTACACCAGCAGAGCCAGGAGCTCTACCGACTTGTTGCGTTAATAAATCTACGTAATTTTCTTGAGCTGCTTCTAAAAAAGGTGCTCGTCTTACTGTTTGTGTATAATCTGTTGCCATTATGCTTTACCTACTTTTTCTGCTTGTTTCATTGTGTTATATAATTTTTTAGATCCCTCTTCAACACTGCCGTTACCTATACCACGTACAGCATCAGCAGTCATTACAAATTCATTTTTAGATAACATAGCGGGTACATCATCGGCTCTTTCTTTAATACCGACTGGTACAAAACCACCTTCATCTCTGTAGTCTCTCTCAACTACACCTGCATTGTTTTTTCTTATTTGACCTGTTGGCATTTTAGATTCCATAATACCACCCTCGGCTTTCATTTTAATTCCAAAGTCTCTTTCCAGTTCTGCATCTATAAAAGAAACATCTTCATCTTTAGAAAGTAAAAAGTCTCTTTCTAACATTAATTGTGCTACTCTATCAGAAGAACCTGATCCGCCTTTAAATCCTATTCTTCCGCCGTCTGCTTTATACAATTCTTTTGCAGCGGTTTCATAAGCTTCTGATTCTGATAAACCTCTTTCCATATAATAGTCTGCAAGGTCTATTAGTTTTTGTTCTAAATCAGCACCTTCACTAAACCCTATTCTTCCGCCGTCTTTTTTATTAAGACCTTGAATAGCTATTTGTTTTAAAATTGCTGCATCATTTGGGTAAGCTCCAGGATTATTTAAAATTCTATATAAATTAGGCATTGAAGAACTTCTACTTGATCCTCCAGTAGCACCTAATCTCCTAAACAAATATGATTTTTCTGCAGAGCTAAATGTAATGCCTGCCATAAGATCATCCATATCTCCTTCGTCTTCGTCATCGCCTGCTTCGACGTCAATTGTCATGATTCCTACTTCTGCATCTTTTGGTTCTGAACCAAACTTTAATCCTATTCTACCGCCGTCTTTTTTACCACCAAAGAAGTCAGTTAAGTAACCTGCATATTCTTCTTTTTTATCAGCTTTATTTAATTCATCATACTCTGCTTCAGTCAAATCCATATCAACTCCTGTTTCAGCAGCCAATGCTTTAGCTTCAGCATATGAACCAGCAAAAGCTATTGCTCCCATTACTGCTGCTTTGTCAATACCGCCATCTTTATTTGTAAACATGGCCTTACCAAATTTTTTAGCTCCATCTCCAATTGTTCGAGCGACCTTGCCGTAATCTTGATTAGCAACTCCATCAAACATATTTTTTAAAAATCCAGGTTCTTTAGCTACCACTGATTTATCGACAGTAGTTTTTAATATTGTATCTCCCATAGCTCTTGCTTTGCTCGCTGCACTTGATGGGTCCATTATAGATTCTGATATTGATTCAGTAACCGCATCTTTATATCCAAATGGATTGTTACCACTTCCTGTTACTACATCAGTAACCGCATCTTTATATCCAAATGGATTGTTGCCACTTCCTGTTACCACAGGAGCTTGATAAGATACTTCACTAGCTAATACTTCAGCTCCAGGAGCATTAGCGGATGATCTTGCTAGTGCGCTTGAACTTGTTCCACCTCTACCACTATCTACACTTACACCTTGAACACCTTTAGTTCCTTGGTTCGAAAATAATTTACCAAGACCAGTTTGTGTACCTATAGGAGAACTAAATCCTTGAGTAAAACCTGGTGCTGTAAATGCTCCCCCAGCAGTAAAAGGATTACCTTGAAAACCTGCGCCACCTATATATCTAGCTCCTTGGCCCAATCCATAAGTTAAAGCACCTCCCTTTAAAGAATCACCAATACTTCCTGTTTGATCAAAAGTACCAATACCTGACATTGCTGCTGCAACGGCAGGGTTAAAAGGCGCAACAAAAGGTGCAGCTTTAACTGCAATTTCTGCTACTTCATTGGGTATAATTTTTCTTGCAAATTTTTTAATTGAACTTCCTAAACCAAATTTTTCTCTAGGTGCAACTTGCATGATGCCACCGTTTGCTTGTAATTGTCTGTTCATTAAAGATCTAGATATCGCCATAATTTAAATATATTTATACTGTTAAGCAGGCGTAGAAATCCTGTAAATATTATACTTTATTTGATTTTTTTAGACTCGTCAACAGATTTGACAGGCCGTGTAGCTTGCCATAAATCATCTCTAAATCGACCGCTATAACAATACTCTCCGACATGAGTTATATAGTCATCAATATAGGCATATACTTTACCCCCTATATCTACCCATCTTTGACAAAAACCAAAGTCTTCTCCAAAATATCTTTTAGTATGGGGGTCGTGCAAAGTATCAAATAAGTTGTACATGTTTTCTTTTTTAACTTCTTTCCCATTAATGTTAGTGGGTTGATATATTTCCAGATGAGAATATTCTTTAATCATTTTTTCAATAACGTTTCTTTTTATTAACATACAGCCAGTTGGAGCATGAGTAAGTTCTATAAGTCCTTTGTCCACGGCAATTGATGTAGGATTCTCTACTTTTACAGGAAAGGTAAAACCGCTTTTGGCCATGTCATCTGCACTTTTAACTGCATCTTCTTTAACATTTGTTCTTCGCCATATTTTGTCCCAACTTAACATTTTCATAGGATAGGGAACACTAATTATATCTTTGTCAAAATCTAACATTTTAAAAATACTTTTTGCACTAAAATCAATATCTGAATCTATAAATAATAAATGCGTGTAGTTATCTTCATGATTTAAAAATTCTGCTACACAAAGATTTCTGCCTTGAGTAACTAAGGAAGATTTTAATAATGTAAAACTACATTGTATTCTTTCTTTCCAACACGCTTGTTGAAATTTTAATACTGCCTGACAATAGTGCATACTGACATCACTATGACAAGGGGTACATACCATTATTTTGTGGGGTGAAGTTCCTAAATTTATTTCAGTTACTTTATTTTCTACTTTGTTAGTTTTAATTGTTTGGTAAGTATCATTATTAGCAGATTCTTTTTTATCTACATTAAACCATATTGGTTCATTTGGCTTTGACATTTAGTGCTCCTTTTAAAAATGTTGTCCACGCAGAAGCTTGTTTTGGCCAAGAATAATATATCTGTGTGTAGTTAGCTTGAGTTGTTAGATGATTGTGTATTTGTGGTTCGTGTAAAGTTTCTGCTGCAGCTGAGATTCCATAAGCAAATTTTTCAGCTAAAGCTTTATAGTTACTGTCGTAAGGAATATACATTGGAAACTCTGCACCTGTTTCAAACAAAGCTCCGTAATCAGTCACGATACTATATAAACCAGCGGACATTGCTTCAAGTAAAGATATACATGAAGTTTCTTCAAAGATACTTGGATAAACGTACATATTATAATCATGTATATTTTCTCTTATATATTCATTTGGTTTATATCCAATATAGTTTACGTTAGATAAAGATTCTGCTTGATCATATAATGCTTTATAATTATGATCATTTTTTTCCATAAAGTCTTTGCCATAAACCTCACAAGAAGAATACACATCTAAAGTAATTAATGGGTTTTTAATTAATTGCATTGCACCAAGTAAAACAGATAATCCTCTCCAGGGCGTGTTCTGATGAATTATTCTAATAGGTTTACCTTTTTCATAGGGTTTAGATTGTTTTATTTTTTCTACTCCGTTTTTAATAACAATACATTTTTCAGTAGGAATACCAAACATCATTCTAAATTTTTCATAATTCCAATGTGAATTAAAAACATACCAATCGTATTTATAATGGTTGGCTTTATCTTTAAACCAAGGGTATAAATTAGGCTGATCGTAAGAATTTTTTTGCCAAAGGATATTTAATTTATTAGGGTCTAAGGGTACTTTACCCGGGACACTAGTACAAATTTGAACTTGATCTAATAAATTTTTATCTACGTATTGATGTAAAAAACCAAGTTGTAATTCGGTTCCACCTTTAGGGCTTTGGTTTCTTATTTTCATTCATTACTTTCTGGAAAACATCCAAACCTTTCGGTGAAACCTGTACTGTAACATCTGTTACAATATCAGGACCTTCTATTTTTTCTTTAGAAGTCTCGCCTGTCTTTGTATTTCTATAAATTGTTATAGTCGTACAATCGATCTTATGTATGTTATCCGTTTTCATTCTCTCTGTTTATTAAAGCATAACTTACAACCACTTTAATTTTATCGGCTGTCTGCGCTTGAACTTTTATAGCATCTCCTGCTTCTAAATTCAACCCTTGAGGCGAAGCATTTACTTGGCTACTAGCTGCTACCGCATCTCTAAAAAACTCAAAGTCTGCACTTGCAGAACTGTCTCTTAAAGATCCATTACATATTATGGAACCCGTGCTAGAATTTGCATAATATACACTTTTTACAATAGCTACTGCTGAAGTAGCTATAGTTAAAACAGTAGTTAAATTAGTAGTTGTTAAACTTACTCCTGCGTTTTTATATTGTATTGTCATGATAAAAAATAATTAAATGCGTCTTGTTCGTTTTTTAAATCTTCTTGAAAAGAAAAATTAAGCTGTTGTTTCATAGTTGTCATAGATTCAATAATTTGACGTTGGTTTTCAACATCATATTGAAGTTGAGGTTCTGGTATATAATTAGTTAATTTAGCCATTATGCCTTATTTATTTTTCTTAAAGTTTGAGCAAAACGAGCTCGTTGTCCTAATTTGCCTTTTGCTTTAGCTGCTTTATTTAATTTATCTAAAGGAATCTTTTCACCTTTTTTAATGTTTAAAGCTTTTCTTAAAGAACCTGGTTTTTTAATTGCTTTTTTAATATTTAATCTTTTTGTCATTATCTTCTCCCATCTGGTTGTGCATCCATTCTAAAACTTCCGTAACGCCAAGTTTCTCCTGCAGCATCGTTTTCTATTTTTAATGATAGTAGTCTTCCTCTTGCTCTAGTATCTACTTTATCTGTAGTGGATGTTATTGTAAAAGGTCCTAGAGGTGAGCCTGTTTGAGTATCAGAAGGATAATCTGATATAAATAAAGTTACTTTAGAATTACCTACTAAAAATTTATAGTCAGGCATAAATCTTCTCATTGACATAAATAATTCTCCATCTTCAATATCAAAATCTCCAGATCTTATAAATGCATCAATAGAGGTAGTTCCTGAGCTATTTACTTGATCAGTTCCTGTTTCGTGAGCATAGTATATAGAAGCACCATATAAATTTGTAATCCCTAGAATATCTGGAAATACAGGTGTGCCCGTGGTTTCATAATCGGTTGCATAAGGTTTAGTAAAAACCCCTTGATCAGTATATGTGGTTCTATCTAAAGATGAAGTGGTCCAAACGTTTTCTTGATAATTATATGTTACACATCTATCAATTTGATCAGATCCTGCTTTAGGATAAAACCAATTTACTTCTGTATATAAAGAATTAGGAGAAGAATAAACGACGTCAGATGAATTAAAATTCAAACCTAAATTTCCATTTTGTACAGTAAATACAAAATCTTCTACTAAACATGGAAGAGCTTTAACAGTACCGTCGTACATAAAAAATCCACCTTCGTTAGACATCCAATATATAGCTCCATTAACATAAGAAGCTGCGTGTTGTCCTATGCATCCACAATTAGTTCCAACTTGTCTAACTGAAAAAGTAAAAGGAGGTCCGACAAATTGAATTGCATAAGCTGCAGTATCAGTTAAAACAAAAACATAGTCTTTACCCTGTAAAGCTGCTCTTATTTGATTACCTGTATCTAGTCTAAAAGTTCCTGCTGTATTAGTTGCTGTTGGTAAATAATCATTTAAATTTTCTTGATTTGAAAATCTTACAAACATAGGATCTTGTGTTGCGGGAGTTCCAATAGTTGTTTCTGTTCCAAAATGAAATAAATGCCTATCTCTGTCAGATACTAATGTAAATCTAGTAGCTGTTGGATTATTTGTAGTTACAAATCCACTTGTTGATGCAGAGGCTCTTATGCCTCTAGCTCCTGATGCACCTGCATCCCAAGTAAAAGTTTTACCATTAAATATAGTTGCAACAAGAACTTCTCCAAAATTATCTAAACTCCAATTTCCTGGATCTAATGTTACTGTACTTGTAGTTCGTTCTGTTCCCCATGTTTCTGCTCCCCATGTAGATGTTCCCCATCCATAACCTATAGTTTGAATTGTAGGTCCTACTTCAATATAAGGATTAACGGTTGCAGCTCCTGCTGCAGTCATACCTGAACCTCCTTCAGCTCTTACAGCTTGGACCGTAAATTTATCTACTGTAGGCACAGTTAAAATTTCATAGGCTTTTTCTAGTTCTGCTGCAGTATAGTCTGAAGCACCTGTAACAGTAACTGATGAAAGAGTTACATATCTTCCAACTTCTAAATTATGTGATCCTTTATTTATAGTTAACACATCAGATGCATTAACAGTTGTCAAAGTGCATCCAGTAATTGCTGTATCTAAAGGAGTAATGTCAAAAAAATCGTTTCCGTAATATAAAAACAAACCTTGCGAAGTTCCAATTGCAGCATAACGTTCGCCCGCTAATGACGTCCAAGTTAATTGTGCTCTGGCTACACCGGGTAATGTTTTAGATGCTGCAGTTAATTGTTCCCAACCACCTATTTTTTCAGGGGCGGTATATCTAAATCTAACAAAATCTCCGTCTACCCATTGTCCAGGAAGAGCTGAAGGTACACTTTGTTTATTAAAACCTGCTGCAAAATCTACTTTTTTTAATGCCATAATTGTGTTATATAATAGTTTTTAAAGGAATGAAAGAGTGAAAATAACCAATGATTAGCATCATAGATAATTTTTTTGAAGAGGATCTATTAAAGAAGGTACAAAACCATGTAACTAATAGATTACAATTTACACCTAGGTATTTTGAAGGCACTACAGAAAAAACTAAAGAGAATTATTATGGGGATAGATATGATTTAATTCAAGATAAAACTCTTCAAGATTTATTTGTAAAAAATTCAGAAAAAAATTTTAGTATTAAAATTAAAAAAATACATTCAACTTCAGGAATTGATTTAAGAAACCTAGATATATTAAAACCACACACTGATGATAAAATATCTAAAATGAATATATTAATTATGCTCAAAGGATCTACAGCAGTTACTAATGGAACAGTATTTTATACAAATAATAATCTAGATATGCACATAGGTTTTAAAGAAAATAGGGCTTTGATGTTTCCATCAAATAAAACACATAGTCCACATGCAAGTACACAACCAGGTATTAGAAGATATACAGCAACTTTATTTATTGAAGAATATGAAACTAATATATAATATACCTGGAAAAATTTGGTGGATACAGAATTTTTTAGATAATGATACGTATAAAGGAATACACAATGCAGTTATAAAAGAAAGAAAAAAAATAAATTTACATGATGCAGATAAATTGTGGAATAAAAATTTAGTTAAAAATCTTGTAACTCCAAAAAGAGTTGGTGTAAAGAACTACCCCCCTTTTGAAAAATTAAAAACTTTAATAAGACATAATCCTTTTTTTAAAGTTCCTGATTTAAATTTCATGTCTACCACTATTCATTTTATGCAAAAAAACTCTGGAATAAATTGGCATAGTGATGAAACATGGAAATATGGAGCTACATATTATCTTAATAATAGATGGGATAGACAGTGGGGTGGAGAATTTATGTTTACCAATGAAAATGGTCATGGTTATATACCTGTTGTGGGTAATTCTTTAGTAATAATTAAATCACCACTAATACATAAAGTTAATCCAGTATTAACATCAACAATGCCTAGAATAAGTGTGCAGGTATTTATAGACAAATGAAAAATAGTTTTGATCCTTTTAGTAAACAAAATTTGTTTTACACATACACATTAAATGTTTCACAAGAAGAAATTGATCAAATATTAATTTTAGTTAAAAATAAAAACTTTAAAAATAATAATCAATCTACAACCTACAAAACTTTAAATGTATTAAATTTTCCTATTTTAAAAAATTTAAGAAAACAAGTTATAGATATTTTAAATAAACATAAACTTTATTTAGAGAATAATTGGGCACAATTATATAATAAAGAGGATAAACACACAGTTCACATCCACGAATATTCTTATCTATCAGGAATTATTTATTTAAGTAATTCTGAATCTCCTACAATATTT
>Ga0209349_1001438_pt1 | contig 11798 bp, 20 predicted proteins | sample ETNvirnome_2_130_FD_184067 | JGI IMG/M metagenome (GOLD analysis project Ga0209349, IMG submission 184067) | Marine viral communities from the Pacific Ocean - ETNP_2_130 (SPAdes) (version 2) | ecosystem: Environmental > Aquatic > Marine > Oceanic | place: Pacific Ocean | collected 2013-06-22
TTATGGCATCGATGTTCCGGGTTTCAAGAACATAGTCAGCGACTACATGTGGAAAGCCCAGAAAGACATCATCGTTCGTGGTGGGAGTGCTAAACAGTTTGTCGAGGAACTAATGGACGACGATTGGAAAAGAACAGGAGGCCAATACAGCGATCAAGAAAACTACGGAGGAACAATTGGCACGCTTATCGCCGAGATGATTCCAGAGGGGGAAGCAACTGCCGAAGAGTTAGGAGAAATAGCAGCCACAAGAATTACCTACGACACTTCCACTGGCACCTCTGGCATTGAGGGGCAGGTAGAACAAGCACAAGAGCGACTTGATCAGATGATGCACGAATGGAACAACGATCTGGATAATGCTAGTGTTCATCTAGAAGCAGAGCAGTATGACGACGACGATTTCTACATCAGCACCAATGCAAGCACATCGTTTTACATTCCAGCCCCGACAGATGAACAGATGGAAGAACACGATCTCTATATGATTCCAGAGCCGAGTCGCCACCGAGATTTTGAGAGCAGAGATGAAACCGCACCGCAAGGGCTCAAATCCTCAGTGCAGGGATATTGGCAAGCCAAAAGAAGTTTCGCGAAAACTTTTGATGATGCCATAGGGGAAACCGAGAACATTGAGTCATATGAGTGGGAAGATTTAGAAGTCGAGTCTGCGGATATGGTGGGTATTAGTCAATTCGACAACCATTACGAAATCCGGATCCAATTGAGATCGGCAGACATAAACGAACACGGACTAGATGGGATCGGCGATGTCGAATACTGGCTTGAGAATGTAGTGCAGATGTGGGATGAACACAACGATGAGCTACGAAAGAACTTCCTCGTCGCCTTACAAGCTGACGGATACTTGCCTGTAGCAAAGGGCTTCGCTGCCGCGAAGGCAGACATTGGCAAGGAGGGAGTGCCCAACACCTTCAAGAACTTTGAGGTGGAGATGATGGATAACGACAAACCATCAGAAGGCATCATCATCGGAACGAAAGAGCAGGGCAGAACAAACTTCGCTCTTGGTGTTTACGACACCGTAGATAAAGCAACTGGAGCAGAGATCCCGTTCCTCGCCGTCATCAACGGCAGGGCAAGGATCCGCGACGAAGATCCTGATTTGGTTTTCGCGAAAGGAAATGTTCGACAGAGACTATACAAAGCACTCGTCGCCGAACTACAGAAGATAGAAGACGAAGCAGAAGAGTATGCGAAGAAGCAGTTGAGCCTTCCGCTTGGCTCTCCCGAACCACAAGGCGAACTTGACTTGGGCTCAGAATACGAGAGAGAAGACAGACTATCTTATGAAAGAGAGCCACAAAGAGTTCCAGAGTTTGACTTCATCAACTCCGAGTTTGGGTTCAGCTTTGATGTAGTTGAGGCAATGGAGAACAAGGTTCTCATCGGCATACACATGGACTTTGAGGTTCATGTCGATGCGACAGAAGAGAACTACGATGCGATAAAAGCATTTGTGACTTACCTAGACAGCAGCAAGCCTCGGCTTGTGGAAGCCCTACAAAACCTTATTGATCCCTACTACGAGGCAGTAAGGGCTTCTTCAATAAACATGCAAAAGCAAGAGCACGAGAAGGTGAAGCAAAAGGTTGCTGATGCCGAGGCAGCAGGGATCGATCCTATTGCGGCTGGTGCTTATGCTTCTGGTTTGCAAGAGGCAGCAACTGTACGCATGTACTCTATCTCCCTGCGCATCGCAATATCAAAGGAAGTCGGCTCGACCAGAGCACAAACAGATAACCAAGTAAGGGGAATTAGGGAGGTCACAACCGTGTCAATAAAGCCAGGCTCGGTTTCGTCTGATGCTGCAAATTATTATTCGGATATTGAAATAAAGTTTCAATTGTTGGGTGCACAATCGGTATCAAAATACAGAGAGCTAGTTCTTTTTCCTGGTTTGTCCGCGGTAAGAGGGTTGAAGGTATTAAAAGTAGGGCTTACAAAGGAGCTATGAAAATGAAGAAATTGTTTGAAAATTGGAATAAATATTTGCAGGAATATTCATCGAATCAAGGCCACGGTCCGAAATTTTATGCTGACAACGCGCTCACGATGCCACGACGACAAGGAATAAGAGGAACTCCAGTGCCTACCATTCAGAAATTGTTGGATGATTGGGTAAACAATGAACAAGCTGGTTTTGATGAGCCTGCCGTACGCTCTGGTGGTCAATGGCAACACACTATGATGCCAGTTGATGAATTATTGCAGTATCTTTCAGAAGTTCCACAATTTATTGATGTACCAGGCGCTAAGGATAATATAATAAATAATGATATTCAAGATTCGGTATATGTAACTCTTGGAAAGAATGGGAAAGTCAAGGTAACCGGCGGTGAGGATGTTCTTCTCGCTGCCAAACGAATAGGCTTGAAAGAAGTTCCAACCGTGTTTTCTTTTCAAATTCAAGTTTAGAAATTCTGTTTTTTATGTGCAGCGCTGCAACTCTGGGGGAGGAGATGCATGAGACAAATATATTTTTTAATCTTTATGTTGATCGGCTGTCGAGGCTATCTTAGCCCAGACCCTCCGACAGCCAAATTAGTTACCGACTATTTCGTTGATTACTGGTGGGAGCTTGACATTGAAGCATTTGATTACAATTCCTGCTTCATCTTGCAAGAAGAAGACGACACCGGCTTCATAAAACACCCTATTTTCCTAAAAGAGTCGGCAAATGACGAGCCAGAACTCTTTGGAACATGGAATTTCTATCCTCCAAACACTTTTTACATCTACGAAGACGGAGAAGAACCTCCTTATGAGCTTGAAGTTTATGAAATGAGTGACTGCTGGAGCGTTGAATGGGGCTCAATGGTAGAAATTGCATGCCCTTGTAGTTTCTGATGCACCAAAAAGAAATCACCTAAAAATAGTTTTTCGCCCCCCTGCTCTCTACTTACTAATAGAACAGATGTTTTCTGGGGGGGAAACTGATGGAACTGATAAGAAGAATAATGGGCTTAGTCGTAGCCCTTTCAATGGTGTGTGGTCTAGGCTGCGTGCCTGACGGCTGCTCTGTGCTTGTTGAATCAGAATACGAGGTAGAAGATGTTGTCGTCGCACTGGCAGGCAACCATGACTCAACGCTGGAAGCGAGCAGGAGCGCAACATTTCGCATCACTTCGACGAGAATGAATGGCAAAGCGGTAGGCACAGCCACTCTGTTTAAGTATCGCGGTGAGCAGATTGTGGTGACAGCGGCTCATGTCGTGAGGAACGCACTTAGTCTCTCAATGGAATCTCGTTATCAGCCAGGTTTGGAGCACGAACTAACCGTCATCTACTATGATGATGTATCAGATATAGCGATACTTATGCCATCCAAAGAGATAAGGGGCATAAAGCCCATCAAGCTCCGAGCAGCCGGAGAGAGGCACATGGGCGCAGGAACCAAAACTATTTATTCCGGTTACCCAAATAACCACAGCTTGCTCACCATCCACGGCAGGATCTCAGGCTACACTTCTGATGCCAACCTCATCCTTGACACCTACGGGTGGAGCGGAGCATCAGGTTCAGCAGTATTTGATGAGAATGGCAGGCTACTAGGCGTCCTTTCTGCGATGGACATTGGCTATGGGTTATTCGGACAGCCCGAACTTATCCCAGATGTTATTATCATTATCCCAACAACAAAAATCGATTTTGATGTGCTTGATTTGCTCCTTGACAAGTAAAAGTCATGATATTAAACTACTTACTATACTTGGAGCAACAAATGAAATACATGAGCCGAACGAAGATAGAACTTATCGAAATAATCGAGGGGCAGCTAGACGATATAAAGGAACTCGAAGCAGAAAATGATGAGTTATGGAAGCTCCTTGATGACATAAAGGAGTCCGAGTCGATTACTTTCGCAGTGCTTGATAAGGCAAAACCAATGACGCTAGAAGATATAGCGTTGAAGATTATGAAGCCAATCGACGAATAGTAGAGGATTATCTAATGATTAAAGACGAAACAGTAGACGCTATTGTGCCCTTAAGCGCACCCGAAGAGAAAGAGGTTTCAACAGGATCAGAGGATCTGAAGCCCAAGCCTCCAACAAAGACCGCGCCGAGAGGCATAGAGACATTTACCGTCTGCCGACAGAGTGACGAGTCAGGCATCTCAGGAACAGGCGTTGTCATTGAAGGCGTACTCTTCGCAACAGGGCAGGTTGTTCTTCACTGGCTCACGCCAACTCCCCGTGGCTCCATCTCCGTGTTCGACAGTCTCAACGACTTTAGGAAAATACACTCTGATCCGCATCCAACCAACAAAACTATTATTACTTGGTTAGATGGTAGACAAGAAGAATGGTAAACTATTTATCTGTATGAGAATCATACTTTTTATACTCCCTATCCTTTTTCCGTTCACTGCTCATGCCCAAGACAAGGAAGAGGATCGGAAAGTTATTTACAAGCAGCGCACCGAGATCGACTTTGAAGATGTTGATGTCACAGGAGAGCTTATCAAGCCTGCTGGTGCTCTTGTGATTAGCCGAAAGAAGGCAACTTTCCCTCCGCTTATCAAGCTGCGAGAGGATTGGAATGACGAGTTGAAAAGAACAATCGATAAGGTGAAGTAAATGTCTTTTGAAAGCAAATGGCGAAATTACCAAAGAATAGTTGAGGCAGTCGAACCCACTCCGTTTAAGAGCCCCGCACAGAAAAGATACAAGGCGCAGCGGAAGCGGAATGACATCTACACATCTCCAGCGGGAGCGAAGAACCCTACGAAGAGTGAGCCTTTTTCTGTCAAGGCCCAGAAGTTTGGCACAGACAGGCTCCGTTTTGAAGAGGGCCTTAACGAAGCAGACCAAGAGGCTCTGGCATCTTTTACACCACAGGAAACGCTAAACCCTGCTGCCTTTGAGGGCGACATAATGATCCCTGAGATAAGAGATAGGCTTCTTGAGATAGTAGATGATTTCATCGACGGCATCGAGTTCAAGATGGATGTCGAGGATATTATCCTCACAGGCTCGCTCGCAAATTACAACTGGTCAAGGTATTCCGACTTCGATCTTCATCTGCTCGTTGACTTCGCAGCGATTGACGGAGACAAGGAGTTGGTCAAGCGTTTCTTCCAAGACTTGAAAGCCATCTGGAACATCAGGCACAACATTTTCCTCAAAGGTTTCGAGGTTGAGATTTATGTGCAAGACACCAACGAAGAACACATCAGCACAGGCGTTTACTCCGTCCAGAATAATGAATGGGATCTCAAGCCAGAGCGAGAAGAAACGGCGAGGTTCCCAATCGATCAGCCAAACATCGAGAAGAAAGCAGACGACATCGTTTTCCAGATTGACAGAGCAGAGAATCTATTGAAAGACGACAAGCTGACTGATGCTCTTGATGCAATCGACAGGCTAAAGCAGAAAGTCAGAAACCTTCGCAAAACAGGGCTTTCTAAGACCGATGGAGTCTACAGCGTGGAAAACCTCGCCTTTAAGACTTTGAGGCGCTCTGGGGAGCTTCAGCGGCTCTCAACGCTAAAGAACAAAGCATACGACAGGCGCATGAGCATCACCCAGTAAAGTGTCAACGAAATGTAAAGCCTCTTGACATCCTTCCTAAATGTGGTTATATTATATAGACATAGGGGGGAAACGCTTTCGTTTCTCTATTTACTTTAGGAGGCACTATGGATTTGCTAAAATTTAACAACAGGATGCTAACACAGAGCGCACTATCGTCGATAACATCGTCTGATATTGCGATGGACATAGACGAGGCAGCAGAGATATTAGAGGCTGTTCAGCATGCTGTCTGCACCCCTAAGCATTTGTCGATTATAGATGTGTTTATGTGGTGGGCAACATCGGAGCCTGCCGATGCGTAGGCAACGCAAAGGTGCGGCGGCTATTGAGTTTGCTTTCGTAGCTCCGATCATGATGGCGATCTTCCTCGGAATGGTAGAGTATGGATACTACTTCTCCGAGAAGCAGGAGCTATACAACATCGTAACAGAGTCATGCGGCGACGATTACAATGTCGTGATGGAAGACTTGATGTTAAACTATTTTGAGTCTTGTCTTGCATGCGATGTCAGGCTCGCCGAAGAAGAAGAACATTACATTTGCGACTTGACGAAGCAACACTACCAGATCACAGGGTTCTTCCCTGCTGCTACGGTTCCGCAGAAGTTTGAGTTGAGAGCAGTAAGCAAAAAGACAGAAGAAGAAATCAACGACACTGGGGGGTGAGTTATGATACCAAGTTGGATAATCGAGAAACAGAAACAAGAGCGAGAGCAAGAGAAAGATGCTCGCCATCAACTCCATGCACCATCGCCAGAGCCAGTAAGAGAAGAGATAAAGCCGAAGAGCCCGAAAGATAATCGAGGCTCGACTGAGATAGACTTTACTCTTTGACATTTCCTTGACAACTTTTTGGTTGCAGGTTGAGATGAAGCGGGTTATATTATCTATGTAACACGGAGATAATATTTTGATTCATCATGATGCTTCCCATCCAGAAATAATAGAAATTTTGAATACCAAATGTAATGACATTATTTCTTCATACCAGTTCCTTCACCAGCGTGGTTTGGAGAAATTTGTTTATATCATCAACTTTGGGGCTGATTACTACAAAATTGGTATCACACACAGTCCGTCGCAGAGATTAAGAACCTTTCAGAGCAACAATCCCTTTGTTTCGGGTACTGATTCTGTGATTGCCCTGTTTGTGTATGAGGATAACACGAAAAGGCGAAAGGATGCCGATTTCGGCGGATTACTTAGACCCTCCCCCTTTTCCAAATCCAAAAATCCAAGATCCTATCACCGCCCCAAAGGTGTAGGACGCCGCCCATATGCTCTACTCTGTCAACTCGAAAAGTCAATTCACTTATGGTGCATAGAGCGAGGTTTTGCCTTCGACAAGGTGCGAAAAGGAAATAGAATAGCCACCGAAATATTCAAATTAAATCCAGAAGAATTGGGCGAATTATTCAAGACGGTGGCATCTTGGGGATTTGCCACTATCCCTAGAGACGAATTACATAGGTTCGTAGTGCCAGAAAACCCTGAGCGATTTGATTCAATCACGGGCACCATTTTGGAAAGGAAGATTTCTTGACAACTTTTTAGTTGCGGGTTGAGATGAAACGGGTTATATTATATGAGTAACGGGCGCTGATGCCCACAAAATCCTGTAGGGGGGAAAATGATTGTACCATGGAATTTACAAGATGTAGCAAAAGCCTTTGGTTGCGAACTAGAAGAGTGGCTGAAAATGAAAGGGAGTTCTCTTTCTCAGTGGTCGGAAGTGACTGTCAAAAATCAATTGAAAGGAGAAATGCCAAAAGGTCAACTTGATTATGATGTAATTGCCACATCAGATCATTGGGCTAGTCATGTTGAGGTGAGAAACTCTTTTAAGAACGCCGACTTCTCTCCGTCAACATCAACAGGAAAGGGAAGAAGTTTCGACCCAGCGCTTTTTGAAAGGAAGTTAAGAGCGATTGACTCCTATGTTTTCCTTGACCTCAATCCGATCAGAGATGGTTTTTCTAACCCTCGCCAGTATGAGATCCCGTCAGATTTGGTAGCGGATCTTTATGAGAATGGCGCACTGGGGAAGGTTGCAAGAATCGGATTCCCAGAACGACAACAATATGGCAAGAACCACGGGAAGGAGTGGCAGGAACGACCACTAAGATTTAAGGAGTTGTTCCCCTATGAGCAGTTTGCGTTTGAGCCAAACTCTGCGAAGAAAGATTATCCGACAGCAGAGGAACTGGTAGAATCAGCTATCAAGAGAATTGAACAAAAACTTGAGAACAAAAAGGGGAAATGATGGAGACAAACATCATACATTTGGGAGACAACATTGAAGGCATGCAGAGGCTCCCAAGCGAGTCAGTAGATATGTGTATAACTTCGCCTCCATACTATAATCAGCGCGACTACAAAAAACAAAAACAACTGGGCATGGAGGGAACTGTATCCCTGTTTGTAGAAAACCTATGTAATGTTTTCGATGAAGTAAAGCGAGTCTTGAAGAAAGAGGGTGTGTGTTGGGTAAACATCGGCGACACTTACCACAACAAGGTTCTCTTGCAAGTTCCGAGTAGGTTTGAGATAGAAATGTCAAAGAGAGGATGGAAGTTAAGAAACGAGATTATTTGGTCAAAGCCAAACCCCCAGCCGACTTCTTCAAAGGATCGATTTTGGACAAACCATGAGAAATTGTTTATGTTTGTGAAGGATACTAAAAAATACTATTTTGATCAGCCAAGAGTTCCACAAGCCGAAATATCCATTCGTCGTATGTTTTCTAAAAATAACATTGACAAGCGGAAAGACAAGGCGACGACCGAGAAGGAAGGATTTGCTCTATCTTCTCAGAATCAAGACAAGCATTACAAGCAAATGAGAGAGAAGTCTGGAATACAAAAAGGATTTGATTATGAAGAATTGATAAAGTCTGGGAAGTGCCCAACTAGACCAAAGTTTACGGTGTGGGATATTTCGACAAAAGGATATAAGGGTGCTCATTTTGCCGTATACCCTCCAGACTTGATCAGAGATCCTATAGTTTCTAGTTCTCCTCCCGATGGTATCGTTTTAGATCCTTTTATGGGCAGCGGAACTACGGCAATCGTGGCTCTTGAGAATGACAGAAGGTATTTGGGATATGAACTTAATGATGACTATCTCAACTTGGCAAATGAAAGGATCGCGAAAACAATAAGTTAAGTTAATAATAAGGGGCAGAGGAAACAAAGATAAAAGGTGTTCAACGCCATAACGAACACCGCATCCGTTCAGATTTCAATAGATGCTCAACAAAAGACGAGTAGAAACCTTGAACTGAGGTGAAACAATGTCGGAAGATGGCTGGCGAGTAGGGAAACGCGGCGAGGACAGCGACCCACTCTGCCCCTTATTTTTATTTTAGAGAACACGATGATGACACAAGAAGATTACATAAGGCTAGATTACAGAGCAGGTGCTTTGGTGAAACCATCAGTCGGAGCAAGAGTAGAAGGCGATCCCGCCTCGCTTGGTGTCGGATTGATAACAGGCCCACCAGAACACGACGGACACGGAGGCTATCGTGTTCCTGTGAAGTGGATGGGAACCAAGCGCCAGATGGTTTGGAAAATGTATATTGAGGATCTAACCATCATTTCTCCGGCAGGCTGCGAAGAATAGTTTTTCGTATTTACCCGACTATTTACTTTACAGTGCATAGTTTGGGGGATACGATGTGCGACAAAATTACTTCATCTTCATCGTGACGAGAGAGAACCTAATGGCTGATCACAAGGTTGGCGACATTGGAGCAGGCAAGACAGATACCTGTATAGGCATCAAGGATGCCCCTTACGGCGTGTTTATGGTTGCCCCGCAGTCTCACATCGAGAAGTGTGCTTTGCGAGACAGGATGAGCCCCGTAGCCTTATCCTCAGAGCAGATAAAAGACTATGTTTTTGACTTCTGGAACCACAAAAAAGAGCCCAAGAAAGTGGTAACACCCGCTGAGGTGCCCGTTGTTTGGGTGAGAGAAAGCTGATAAAAATGTAACATAAGGCTTTCCCGCTACTATATACTTTATAGACGCTAGAATCTGGGGGGGTTTTAATGTGGGACTATTCAAAAGTATTGTGCTCTCGTTGTTGGTGGGCATCACCGCAGCCTGTTCGCCTGACTACACCTTCAAGGGTCACGACGAGATTTACATCACAGTCACCGAGACTGTCGTTGTCGGCGACACTGCCGAGCCGGTGGAGTCGGAGCCTGTCGGCGAAGTCTGGGTTGACTCTTTCAATCAACCGGACACGACAGACGGAGTAGACATTCTGGTTGTGATCGACACCAGTTGCTCGATGGGCGACAACGAAACTCAATTGCTGGCTGGAGTTGAGGCATTTATGTCTAACCTGCCCGAAGCAGATTGGCGATTGAACATGATCCCAGCATCTCCCGATAAGGTGCTTACGGAGCAGCAATTCCCTCTCGTTCCGGGCGACGACATCGTAGATGCAAAGCAGATGTACGATGGCATGACGCAAACAGGGCACCTAGAAGAAGGTTTCAATGCCGCTCAAGATTACATTTTAAGCAATCCTTACGCATCAACTTGGTTGCGATGGGATGCTGCCTTGCTCATTGTTTTTGTCTCAGACGAAGAAGAACAGAGCAACATGTCTGTTGATGACTTTACCGACTGGCTTGACGACTATCGCTCATCTGTGTTTATGTCTAGTATTATCAATTTAGATCCTGCTGATTCCCTCTGTAATGTCAGCACCACCTATGCAGGTTATCGTTATGAGGAAGCAACGCTTACTTACAACGGCGTGGTGATGGATATATGTTCAAAGGATTGGACGGAGGGAGTGCGCGATGCCTCCATCAGTATCGATCCAATAAGTGAATGGGGGTTGACTTATGTACCAATCAAAGAATCTATTATTGTTTTTGTGGACGGCGTTCCTTTTGTGGATTGGAGCTACGATCCTGTTACAAACAAAGTATACTTTACAATCTTACCTGATGGCGGCTCTCTCGTAGAAATAGGATACCGTTATCTATGAGGGAGAAGCCGCCTTATCTCCGCTTGGTGTCTTCGGAGCCACAGGAGATATATAATGTAACAGATTTGCGGGCAAAGAATAGTTTGCGCGAACGACTTGAGTGGAGAGGAATAACACTCAAAGACATCGCGATGGCTGTGATAATATCCAGCGCCTATATTTTCGGTGGCGCTATCTTGCTTTTCGGGATATTTGGCTTGTAGCCCTTGACAGAACCCGCTTCCAGTGTTATATTATATAAGTAACGGGGGCTACATGAAAAGAAGAGAGGGTTGGGATACACTCGTTCCACAACTATCCAGAGTGCCGATAGAGGCAGCAAAGAATGGAAAGATCGAGGGAGTATCAACACGGGGAGAGCCGATTGTGAAAGTCGGCGACTTGGTGAAATACATCGTGCCTGATGACTGGGAGTATCATTCGATAGAAGTTCCCATCTTCGCAGACGAGCCAGCACTCGGAGTTGTCAGAGGGATAAACTGGATGCTGATCTCCACGAACAAAGGAGATTATTACATTCCAGAAGCAGAGGTTTTGTGGAGCTTAACAGGTAAGACGACCAAGCACTCGCACGACAGCTTAGAGGTGGTTAATGCCGTACAAAGTGGGTGATGTGGTGAAATACGAACACCCACTATCAACAGACGAGACACAACTCTCTCTCTATCACTACGGCAGAGAGCACCTAGACGGAAAGCTCGCCTTGATTTTAGATGTGTCACACAACAGTTCCGACTATTTCTGCTTCATCAATGGAGATAGAATGTGGATAAATGAAGCCGTACTTTACGAGGTAGAAGAAGATGAGATTTAGAAGAAGAATAGTTAGGACAGCAATCGCCTTCCTCGCGATGTTCCTGTCGCCAGAAGAAGCCGAGGAACTAATGGAAGAATTGCGTGAGTTAGCGAAAGAGCATAAAGAAAATACTTGAAAGATGTCAAGAAGATGTAAAGACTAGCCAATTGGGTTGCACCAGCCCTCTCAGCATGTTACATTATAGATGTAAAAGGGGCGGGAATGTTTCCAGCCGAGAGAGAGGTGATAAATGGGTTATAGATCAGAAGTAGTATTAGCAGTTCACAAGCAGGTTATGGGCAAGTTCCTCCAACTCGTCGGGCAACACCAAGAGATGAAAGCCTTGTGCTTCTCTCATTCAGATGAGGTTAGAGAGGACTACAACGGAGATGGTAACTTCCTGTTCCGTTGGAGCGGGATCAAATGGTATGAA
>Ga0209349_1001444_pt1 | contig 11763 bp, 13 predicted proteins | sample ETNvirnome_2_130_FD_184067 | JGI IMG/M metagenome (GOLD analysis project Ga0209349, IMG submission 184067) | Marine viral communities from the Pacific Ocean - ETNP_2_130 (SPAdes) (version 2) | ecosystem: Environmental > Aquatic > Marine > Oceanic | place: Pacific Ocean | collected 2013-06-22
CATAAAGCCGCTGATAGTAGCATAGCCCCAACCTAGCTACTCTGGCTGATTCACCGGTAACGTTACCTTCAGCGCCTTACCGTGCTTAGCGGCTAACGATTCAAGCGCCACTTTTAGCGCCCTTCTGGCCTCGGCATCCCCGTGTACCAAATGGATGCTACGCGGCCAGTGGCGCATCTGCTTAACAAAGCCCAATAACCCCGCTTGATCCGCGTGGGCAGAGTAGCCACTGATGGTGGTCACCCCCGCTTTAATGTCATAACGCTCGCCATCCAACATCACCCAGCCACCCTGGGGGCCATAGCGCTGAATATCCCGCCCCGGCGTGCCAGCGCCTTGGTAACCTACAAATAGCACCTGATGGCGCGCATCACCCAGCATAGCTTTTAAATAGTTCACCACCCGCCCACCGGCACACATGCCGCTAGCAGCAATCACCACCGCAGGCCGCCCGCTTTCGGCTAAATAGCGCACCGTTTGCTCATGGGTTGCGTGGCTATCCACTGTATAGAGCGATGCAAAGCTCAGCGGATGACGGCCAGCGCGAACGCGGGTTTGCGCCTCGCTGTCCCAAAATGGCTGGAGGTCTCGGTACACCTGGGTAAAGCGCGCTGCCAGCGGCGAATCGACAATAATTTCTAACGACTTCCACAATGACTGCTTATCCGCACGGTGAATAATACCCTCAAGCTCATATAGCAACTCTTGGGTACGGCCAATGCTAAACGCTGGCACAATTACCGTGCCGTTATTATGGAGCGCGCGCTCAATGGCCTGTTTTAGCTTAGCGGCTCTATCCAAGCGGCCTTCGTGCAGGCGATTGCCATAGGTAGATTCCAACACCAGCACATCCGCTTTAGCCGGGGCTTTTGGTGCTGGCAGCAAGGGGGAGTTGGCGGCACCCAAATCACCTGAAAACACCACCCGCTGCCGCCGCTTGTTGAGAGGGTCGCGCAGGGCAACCTCCACATAGCTGGAGCCTAAAATATGCCCCGCGCGCTGGAGTTTCATGTTCACATGGCAAGTAGGTGTTGATGTGACGTTATGCCACTTACCAAACGCTAATGGCACTAACTGCTGCTCCACCCGATGCAAAAACTGCTCAATTAACCGAGCATCGCGGGTAAAACCAATCTTTAAGGCGTCTTCGATGACCAGTGGCAGCAGCTTGGCCGATGGCTTGGAGCAGAAAATCGGCCCCGTAAACCCGGCGGCCAACAAATAAGGCAAGCGCCCAACATGGTCGATATGCATCTTTCCAGTGCCCCTTGGAAGGAAAGAGTAGAACCTGTTTACTACTTTTACCCGGCACTTCATAGACACAAGGCACCGGGTTCTACATTGGGAAGGGTGGGTAGGATAGGTACTGGTGAGGATCTCGCCCCGGCTGGGTTCTTTGTCATCGAACTGGCGTCCGGTCTTCTCCATCAACCCCACGTCCTTATGCCCTTACCTATTTCTTTCTAGAAGTAGCTCCTCTGTGGCAATGGTGTAGTTTTCAACATTACCCAAACCCAACCACCGGTGTCTTAACCGTCAAAAGCGGTGTCTCCGCCTTTGCTCCGACGCCGAGAGGATCAGTACACTAACAATCGCGCCTTCCAGATCGTGATCCTCGAAATCCAGGAGTAACGGCTATCGGTCACACGCCCTCAGGGCTGGTTGGCCGCTCGCCAGTAGGCAATCGACTGTTCGGACACCATCCCCTGCGTCGTGCCGATCTCGATCACCGCCTGCTGGAAGGCCGCCGCAAACTCGGGCTGGTGGCAAAGATGCAGGCTGCGGATGATCCGGGAGATGCGCAGGTGGTTGTGGCCACCGCGCTTCAGCCAGATATGCTCGCTCATGTTGAGTGTAGGAAGCGCTTCGATGTGACACTCGTCGCGCATTAAGCCAAAAAAAGCCAGCATCACGTCTAGCGAGCGGCGCTGATTCGTACGTAGTGATTCGTCGTTAGCAAAAGCAGTGCACTCCGCCTCGCCCAGCAGCGGCGCGAAGCCGTTGAAGCGCCCCGCCTCGGGAATCGGAAACAACCACTGGATATAGTCGTGGGTATGTTCCAGCCAGAAGGACGACAAGGCCCAGATATCATCGATTAGCCGATTTTGGTGGTCGGTGCCTTCACCCCGGTAGAAGGTGATCAGCGGGGTAACGGAGTTGCTCAAGGCCTCGTTCTCTCTCAAATAAACGGCACGAATGGCACACCACTACAGCCAGTCAACAGCGTCGCCATGGCAAGTAACGTCACCTTCATCGTCGTTTTTCCCTTAATCATCGCTTTACCCTTAATCATCAAAATCAAAGCTCAAGTCTTCATCGTTATCAAAGAAGCTATCTAGGTTTTCGGGGGCGGCAACGTAGCCGGGGTTCAGCCTTGCCAAGCGGGCTAGCAGGTGCGTTTGGGGGATGGATAAATTCACCGCATAGGCAATCGGTAGCGCCTGGGCTTTTCTCAGGCTCAGGAACGTTTCGTCATCCAGTTGGCTGAGGGCTTTCTCGTCAATCATGTGCAGGCCGTCGAACGATAAGCCTAGCTGGCTTTTTAACGCCTCTGGCCAGGGGGTGATGACGTTAGCCTTAGCGAGGGCCGCCAGCGCTTTTTGTGTCGCTTGGTGCTTACCATGCGCAGCCTTAAGCGCCTCAACCCGGGCAGATACCGCATCCGTCATTTGGCCTTGCGCATCGAAGAACGGCTCACCGGCACTCTCTTCGGCCAACAGCCCACTGTCGCGATCAAACGTGACGATGCCCTTCTCGCCTACCGTCACCACCGCAAACGGCCAGGTGGAGAGCCACGCGGGCTTGTAGTTGCCTAGCCACTTGCCGTCTTTGATAAACAGGTTATGGCCGGTTTCGATGCCGCATACACCGACTAGCCGCCACTCGCGTCCTTCTTTGAGAAGCGCTAACGGCATGGTGGCAGCGGCTTTGGCCAATTCACCTGCGTGCAGGGGTAGCATTGCTTTATCGGCAGCAAAAGCGAGATCAACGGGTGGGTGCCAGGTTTTTCCTTGGCACTCTTTGGGGCTTAGTACGAGGGGTGAGGACATAAAGACTCCCTGGAAAAACGAGTAATGACGAACCAACACTGAGGAAATAGCGCTGTTGTAGGGCGCTATTTTCTCAGCCTTAGCCACGAATAAAAAACCCCCAGCCGAGGCCAGGGGTTAGATCGTACTTTTCTGGGCAAGTAAGCGCTTTAGCGCTTACTGCATCCGGCGGCCTATACCGCACCACCCGATGACTTGAAAGGAGCAAGGGGAGGTTGCCCTCCCCCTGCTACCTAGCTCAAAGGAGCTTAGGCAACTTCTACAACGGATACGTAGCCGTTTTCGAACTGCAGGTCTTCAGCATTTACACCGTTGAGGGTGATTTCAACAACTTCCGCAGCAGAAGCGCTAGAACCAAATGCCGCTTCTTCAACGGTGATGACAGTGTCATCGCCATTTTGAGTGAAGAAGATTTCCAGAGCAGAGTCGTCGCCTGCTTCCAGGTCGGCACCCCGGCTGAACTCATTGCCGATGAACAGCAGGTCGTTGCCAACTTCGCCGAACAGGTCGATTTCCATCTCGTCGCCAGTGAACACGAACAGATCGTCAGCTTCGGTGCCCACGTCTTCGCCCAGCTCATAGTCCAGCGCTTCGATAGCATCAACCGCAGCTTTCAGATCGTCGTTCAGGCTTTCCAGGTTGTCGGCTAGCTGCTTGACAGCTTGGTAATCTTCCAGAACGGAAGCAAAGGCATCAACGTTCTGCTTAGCAGTCAGGAAGCCTGTTGCCAGGTCATCACCTTGTTCAAACGCAGTGGCGTTAATGTTATCGCCATCAATCACAGCGTCGGCAGTCGCAAAGGTGCTGGACTCGGCTTCTGCCTCGGTATCGTAGACGCGATTAGCAGCTGCGACTAGCGACTCTTCACGGCTTTCAAGCAGAATGCTGGCATCAACAAACTCTTGAGCAGCAGACAACAGGGCAGCAAGGCCATCAACGCCAGTCGCGTCAGCACCAGCAACTAGCTTGCCATTCGCACCCATAACGATAAGTTCGCCAGCGCTGCCATTGTTTACGACCAAATCACCTTCTGCCAGATCGCCGAAGTCAGCAATCGCTTCAAAGCTTGAGCCATCAATATTAGGCGCATTGCGAGCGATTAACTTGGCCAGCTCACCCTGTGCATCCAGATCAGCTTCTTCTTCTGCATCAACGGCTGTCACATAGCGACCGTGAGCAGAAACCAAAGCGTTCAGGGCAGTTTGCAGACCGGAGATTTCAGCGATGTCATCACGCGCATCTTGAAGTTCCTTGGCCAGATCTTCCTCGATATCGGCAATCATTTGAGTCAGAGCCGCCGGAGAAGCTGCAGTCAGATCGTAGCTGACGTACTTAGAAGAGTTAGCACCGTTCAGAGTAGTCAGGGCAGTGTCTACTGCTTCGCCAACAGCGGTTTCGATCTCTTCTTCGGTCGGCTCATCACCGGCAGCGACGATTTCGTCAGCAACGGCTTTAACCTCGACCGCTTCTTCAAGGAAGTCGGACTTGGCAGCAACAGCAGCTTGATGCGTTTCCAGTGCTTCAGTGAGCCCTGCGACTGCTACACCCCCCCGGCTCATTGATTTTCCAGGTTTTTTTCCACCTCTCTAGCCCTTCCCTGCGACCTTTCTTCGATAATTCTATTTCTGGTAGCAGATTCGTATATTTTGAATCACCTTCAGAGCAAGCATTGGCGCGGCCTCCAGCCGGATCCGTGTTTCTATCGCCCTTCTACTTCTCCTTCCCTTTCTCCATTCGACGGTTTTCCAACGCTTCGAGGCCTTTTGCAGTCACCGTGATGGTGAGCGTGTCGGTGGCCCCCAATAGGTCGACGTCGATCCCACGCTCGCGGAAAAGCCGCATCATGGCGGTCAACGTGTCCGCTCGCATGGCCATCTCCAGGGTTTCGTTCCGGGCGACCGTGGATTTGGCCACACCCAACGCTTCTGCGAATTCTTGCTGAGACATGCCGAGGGCAGCGCGGCCCATGCGCATGGCGAGCGCAAAACGGTTTTTTTCTTCCATTAGGGTTTACTCCTCACGACTCTGAAGCTATAAAGTACGCATTAGCTATCAATGATAGCGTTTTAGCATCATTAATAGCATATCGGTATTTATTAACCGATATTCAGCCAAATGGAGAGGAACCGCCATGCCATCGCAGAACCTGACCCAGAGCTTCGTGGATCGTAGCAACCTGTGCCCGAAGGGCAAGAAAAAGATCGACTATTTCGATCTGAAACTCACAGGGCTGCTGCTAAAGGTGCTCTATTCCGGTCAAAAGACCTGGTACCTGCGCTACGCCACGGATCACGGGCGGATGCGGGAGAAAAAGCTGGCTTCGGCCACGGTTCTGACGCTGGCGGAGGCCAGAGAGCTCGCCCGGCGCTACCTGAGCGGCATCGCCCAAGGCAACGACCCGTTTGACCGCAAAGCGGCTATGAAAGCCATACCGACGCTATCGGCGTTCGTGAACGAGAGCTATATGCCCTACATCCGCAGCCATAAGCGCTCCTGGGAGACCGATCAGATCCTGTTACGCGCCCATGTGCTACCGCACTGGGGTCATCTGCACCTGGACGAGATCACGAACCGCCATGCGATCAAACTGCTCAGCGATCACCGCCTGACCCACAAACCGGCGAGCACCAACCGCGTATACGACATGCTCAACACGGTGTTCCACCTGGCGATCCGCTGGGAGACAGGACTGACCGCGAATCCGCTCAAGAACGTGAGGCGCTACAAGGAAAACAACAAGCGGGAGCGCTATCTCACCGAAGACGAGGCCAGACAGCTGTTCGAGGCGCTGGAATCCACCAAATCGCCGCAGCTGAAGGCCATCGTGACGATGCTGCTGCTGACCGGCGCCCGATTGAGCGAGATGCTCAACGCCCAATGGAAGGACTTCGATACGGAGTCGAGGCTGTGGACGATCGAGTTCAACAAGAGCGGCAAGACCCGCTACGTGCCCCTGTCGGACGCTGCGATCCAGTTGATCGAGAATCTGCCGCGCATCGAGGACTGCCCGTACTCGTTCGCTAATCCGCAGACGAAACAGCCGTATACGAGCATTCACTACGCCTGGGATAGCGTGAGGAAACGGGCGGGGTTGGCTGACCTGCGCATCCACGATCTGCGCCATAGCTTCGCCAGCTTCCTGGTCAATGGCGGACGGTCGATCTATGAGGTACAGAAGATCCTGGGCCATACCCAGATCCGCACCACGCAGCGCTATGCGCACCTGAGCCAGGAAACCCTGCTGGAAGCGGCCAGCACGGCGATGAACAGCGTGCCGACCCCGGCGTCGCTGTCAGCGGGCAACACGTTGGCGGGGCGACCCACGCGACCGCCCCGAACGGCGATCACCCGCAGTCCGCCCCCAGGGGAGTCACAGGGAGATGCCAGCGGCGCGGGTTAGCATGAACCGAGAGAAGCCGGAGGAAAGAAAAAAATCAGGCAGATACAGCAAGGGCAGCCACCAGGGCTGCCCTTTTTGTGCGTCAGGCGGGGTTATAGGTGACGATGGGATCAGTGCTTACCCAGCAGGGCCTCCAGACTATCCGCTGTCAGGATCTGCGCTACCCAGTCGTCGAGCCGTGCATCCGACGCGGAGGCAATGCGCTCGTCTACCCATTCAGGTAGCTCTCCAAATTTCAGGGCAATTTGCTTGCGAAGCATTCCTTCTACTCCTTCATGCCGTCCTTCACGCTTCGCGTCATTCAGCAGCGACACCTCATCCCGCAACGCCCGCTCCCGCACGAACGCCAGGCGGCGCGTTTCTTCATCGGCGCTGAGTTCGCGGATACGGCACCTTGTCATCAGTGCTTTATCTCATTTCGGAGCGCTTTCACCTCAGTCTCAGTGAGCCCCGAGACACTCGAGATCTGTGTATCCGTCAAAAGTCCCATTTCAATCAGATTCCTGGCAACTTCCTCACGGCCTTCGCGACGTGCATCATTCAGCAACGATACCTCATCCCGCAGCGCTCGCTCCCGCACAAAGGCCAGGCGGCGGGTCTCTTCGTCAGCGCTGAGCTCGCGGATACGGCTCATCGCCTTCTTGACCGGTTCATGGGCAACATTGGCCATGGTGAGTTCCTCCTGCCAGTGCTTGAAGAAGGTGATCCAGGCGCGCAACGGGCCTTCCGGCAAGCCCAGGCGATCCGCCTTGTTCAGTTCGATCAGGTTCATCTGCAGGATGTTCCCCAGCGTCACGTCGGGCTGGCGTTCATCGCGCATCTCGAAGCGCCATACCGCTTGCTCGCGCTCGGTGGCTTTTTCCGTAAACAGGTCGAAGTCCAGCAGGTGCAAGCCCACCGAGGCACGCAGCTCCTGATAGTCCTCCCCGGCGCTCAGTTGGCTGCCCAGCGTGCGAGCCAAGTAGAACAGCCCTCGCTTGTGCCATGCGCCGTAGCGGCGTACCTGTACCTCGACATTGTAGCAGTGGCCATGACCATCACGAGCCAGCACATCGAGGATGATGTACTTGCCCGTCAGCTCCGTCGGCTCGATGTTGGGATTCAAGATCTCCACCGAGGTGATGTCGGGCAGATCGGGGCGCAAATCGTTGATCAGGTCCACCAGCAGATCCGGCGCTTCGGCAAACAGCCGCTTGAAAACGTAATCGTTGGTGGGGTCGAGTAGCTCGCTCATGGAAACTCCTGTCGCAATGGCCTTATGTTACCACAGCGCCGCTTGTCAAGCGCTATCTCCTTACGCTTCCTTTCACCCTATCTACCTGCCGAGTAAAGAAAAAAAGATACGAAGCCAGCCCCGCCCCACGCTGCCGGTCAGGGCAGGCGTGAGGCAGGGAGGACGGTATCGAAGGGGAAGGATGGTGGTGGCAACCCTACAGCCACCCCCGCTCGGCAAACGAGGTATAGCCCTCGTGACCCACCACGACATGATCCAGCACCCGAATATCCACCAAGCCCAGCGCTTGTTGAAGCCGCTGGGTAATGCGTCGATCGGCGTCGCTGGGTTCGGGGTCACCGCTGGGGTGGTTGTGGACAAGGATCACCGCCGCCGCGTTGTGCGCAATGGCGTGTTTGATCACCTCACGGGGGTAAACGCTGGCTGAGTCGATGGTGCCCCGAAAGAGCTCATCAAAGGCAATCAGGCGGTGTTGCGTATCCAATAGCAAGGTACCAAATACTTCATAGGGGTAGTCGAGCAGCAGGGTTTGCAGGCAGCGATGAACTTCATCAGGGCTACCGAGTTTATTGCCTTTACGCAAGCGCTTATGGGCAATCATCTTGGCCAGGTGTAATAGCTGGGCATCGGTCACGTCGCCATTGACGCGGTAGGTGCCGGGGGTTTCTCCGGCGATCAGTTGGGAATGGCTGAGCGTGGCAGGGTTCAGCGGTACGTTCATGGTGTCTCCTGGGAGCGTTTCTGTAGAAAAATCCGTAGAAAAAAGGCCATCGATTTATGCTGCTAAATCAACGCCTTTGAGCTCAGCGAAGCGTTCGGTGAGCTTCCAAAGCGCCCGGTTCAGGCGCACGTCCTCAGCGACGCTGTTAATCGGTCGGGTGCGAGTTGCCCGACCGGAGGGAGAACGGCCACGTAAGCCGCCTTTGAAGAGGTTTTCCTGGGTGCGGTTGAAGACACTCCACAGCGAGCCGTTGGCGTCTTCGCTGCGTCGGGCTTCGAGCACATCGGTGGGTTGGATGGGGCTTGCTTGCTGCCAGTCGTCGCCATAGCGCAGCGACAGAGCAGACTCGGCAAACAGTTGCGCTTCGCCTCGGCTGATTAAGGTGGATTGAAACGCCTCCACCCCTTCCGCAATGCGGGGCACTTGGTGGCTGAGTTGAATCGAGCCTTCCAATAACTCATCAACGATCTGCTTGCCATGACGCACGCGAATACCGCCCACGTCCCCAACCGGCGTGACCATTCCGTTGAGACAAATCAATCGGAACAAACCCAGGTCGAGCTGAAAGGCCGCACTGCGGTCGTGGCTATTGGTGAGTACCAGTTCGGTAATGCTGTCACCGACCGTTAATTGACGATCAGGGTCTTGGCGAAAACGGATCATGTGCCGCGCCACGCTCTGGCGTTCGGCCTGGCGGACGTTGGTTTGTTGAGCACGCACGGGATACCAGCCCTCAGCCTGAAGAGCATCGACCACGTTGATGGTGGGCACGAAGCCGTAGCGCTTGGAGACGGCTTCATCGGGCTCGCGAGCGAAGATGGCGGGGGCGGTGCGGTGGAGTTGGTCGTGAGTGAGAATGCGCATGGGTGAATCTCCTTATCGGTCAACCACGGCATAACGGCCCGCGCCTTCTGGGCAGCGGGCATCGTTAAGGCAGCGGTGGTGTGTCGGTTGAGAAAGGGGGTAACGCTGGAAAAGGGGCTTAGGCGCGTTTGGCCTGGCGTTGCGTGGTTGGCTTACTATCGGAAGATGATGAGGATGCTTCATCTTCGGTGGTTGCCTCGGGGTCAGCCTTGCCCTGCTGCTGGCTTTTGGCCTGCAGTTTGTCGGCCAAGGTCACCGGGGCATGGGCGTCCTGCTGGCCCGGTGGCGTTTCCGGTGCGTCGGGGTAGAACTCTTCCACCACATCGGCGGATTCGTCGGCGCTGTCTTCAAACGCCCCGTTGGCAAAGCCTGCCTTGGCCGCACGGTCGAGGGCTTTTTGGTCAAAGCCGGTTTGTTGGTGCCAGTCATCCAGACGCTGGGCTTCTGCTAGCGTTTCTTCCAGCGTCCAGCCCTCGCGCAGGGTAATATCCACGTAGAAGATCGTCGTGCCCCGGCTTTGGCGGGTCGATTTACCTCTGAGCCTAAGTTCCAGTGGCATACACGCCAAGCGGTTACCCGAGATGGCTTTGAAATAGGCGAGCCGTGCGGCCAGCGTGCGTATCGAGTTGAAGCCGGTGGTGCGGAAGATAAAACTGCCCAGCGGGTCGTCATCCCCGATCAGCACGTTGAGCCGCCCATAGGGCTTGCAGGCCCCGCCCTGGGCCAACGGGCAGGCGTCGGGTGCCGGGCACGGCAACGTCTCCATGCCCTCGCGGGTACGGCGCTTACACTGCCCCCCATCCCCCACACACAACGGCCGAGCGGTCTGGCGGTCGAACAGCGCGTACTCGGCGCGCAAGTTAAGGTCGGGATCGTTGAACAGTAGGCGAATGGGAATCTGGCGCAGCTTGCCTTCCTGCTCGCTGCGCAGCTGTTCATCGAGTGGGTGGCGTATCCAGCCCTCTTTGGTTTGCAGTTGGGAGGTAATGGTGAACTGGTCATCTTTCTGCGGTAAGCGTTTACCGTTGTTGTCGACCAGCTTACCAATGGTGATGCGCCCCAGTATGGGCGGGGTAATGGCTAAGCCTTTGAGCATGGAAATCTCCTTACTACATCAGCACATCAGTGATGAGTTGTCGGGTGGTATGGAATTGAGCGCCCCCTTAACGCAAAACGCCCCAGAACGGCCAAGAAGCCGCGCTGAGGCGTTTCGATGAATGGGGGGTATCAGGTTCGGGGCGTAGCAGAAAAAACGCTCAGCGGCGCACCACGAAGCGCCGTGAGCCGGGGTAAGTTTTGAGGTAATCGGCACACAGGCCGGGGTGGTCTTTTTGTAGAGCTTTGGTATCCAAGCGTTTGACGGGGGCGGTCTGTTTCCAGCTGAGACTGCCGCTGTTAAACGTAGCCACGGTCGCCGTGCCCATCGCTTGCTGCAGCTTATGCTTGAGTTTGGCTTCCTCTTTTTTAGCGTCATCCAAGGTCTGGCGAACCTGTTGCAGGTCGCTAAACGCTTGGCTTAGCGTTATATCAGAACTCAGATCGACCGTTTCCCCATCGTCCTGGGGAAACAGCGCCCGGAGGGCTTGATCCGCTGAATCACTGCCATCCGCAGGCGGTGCGGTGTCGTTTTCCACGTAGTTCCAGAATTGCCGCTCCAGGGCAATCAACTGCTCGATCATCGCCTCGTCCCGCTCGATGCGATGAATCTGTAGCTCATGGCCGCCTAACAGCACGGCTACGTCAGCGGCCTGCTGGCCGGTTACCGCTAACTGGTGCATCACCTGTAGCTGCACGTACTCGGGCACACCATCTTTCCAGAGCTTCGCCCCAAATAGCCCTGCGGTTTTACATTCAAGAATTTGCACCTCGTCGTTGCCGACGATTTCCCGATCCAGGTTGGCCAGCATCCAGGGATGCTCGGTGTGCTGCAGGATGGCGTTGACGCGCTGCACCCGGTAGCCGGTGTGCTGGGCGTAGTGATCGGCGACCAACGGCTCGAGGACTTGGCCCCAGTGCAGCGGGCTGGTCAGGATCTCGCCCCGGCTGGGTTCTTTGTCATCGAACTGGCGTCCGGTCTTCTCCATCCACAGCTCGAGTTGGGACTTGTAGGGATGCAGCCTTTAGCATGCTTATTTAGACTAACAACATATTGATAGACCATCGCACGATACATTGAACTCACCGTTTTGATGCTAAGTGCCCAATCTAAAGTTTTCGTGTAACACCCATGCCAGGATTTCTGACACGGACAGAACCATGGAAAAACGCTTCGTTGCCCCTCTCACTGAATCTGAACAACAGACGCTGACCTCCGCCTATCATCATGGCGAGAAGTGATCAGCGGGGTAACGGAGTTGCTCAAGGTCTCGTTCTCTCTCAAATAAACGGGACGAATGGCACACCACTACAGCCAGTCAACAGCGTCGCCATGGCAAGTAACGTCACCTTCATCGTCGTTTTTCCCTTAATCATCGCTTTACCCTTAATCATCAAC
>Ga0209349_1001446_pt1 | contig 11746 bp, 10 predicted proteins | sample ETNvirnome_2_130_FD_184067 | JGI IMG/M metagenome (GOLD analysis project Ga0209349, IMG submission 184067) | Marine viral communities from the Pacific Ocean - ETNP_2_130 (SPAdes) (version 2) | ecosystem: Environmental > Aquatic > Marine > Oceanic | place: Pacific Ocean | collected 2013-06-22
CCGGAGAAGAAGCCCGGCGGAATGTCGAGCGCAGCGACCTCGTTCGTCGGGACCGTCGGCGTCGTCGATCCGGCGAAGACCTGCATCTCCTTTTCCTTGATCGACAGGCGAATGTCGTAGGCGTCCGTTACCTCGGCGAAGTTCATCAGGCCGCCGTTTGCCGCGGTCGGATCCATGATGGCGCAGGGCTCGGCCCGTTGATCGAACGATAGCTGGATCTCGTCGAGGATGTACGACGGGTCGCCCGTGTCCTGCTGGGCCGTCGCCGAGAACTCCTGCTGCGGGGGCGGCAATACGAAGGGGATCATCAGGTGGCCCCGCTCGCCCTTGGTTCCCGTGTTCAGGAAGAGCGCCCCGCCGAGCGCCGCCGTCTGCAGGTTGATGCGGAACGACCCATGCGGGTCGGCGAGATTGTCCGCCGATATTTGCGCCCCGAGCTGCGTCGCCGCCGAACTCAAAGCCCCGAAGCCATGCTCGGGCATCAGCTTCGTCCCGCGGGCGAGACGCTTTCGGGTGATCTCGCTCAAGGTTCGACCTCCTCGAGCAGCGTCATACAGCTATTCGATAGCTGTTTCATCCAAGGCTCGGCGCCCCAGGGGTTGAGGAACCCGTCCCATTTGGGGATCGTGAGCGACCAGCGGACCCGGGCGTTCTTCGGGATCGGGACCACGATGTCGCGAAGCTGAATCCATACGCCATCGAGCGCCGCGTCGGCCGATGTCGGGTGCGTCGGGTTCATGTCGGTAAATCCGACCGGCGACTTGAGGGACACGTTCTCGGCGCTCGCCTTGAAGTTCCGCCGAACCAGCACAAGCGAATCCTCAGTCCGGGTCTCGGCGGCGAAGGGCGAGTCGACGGTCAGCGTTACCGCAATATCGTCGACGCTGTCCCCGTTCGTCTTCCCGCTCGGGGGCGACGAGTCGTAGACCAGCGCGTTGTTGAAGGTCGTATCGGTCAGCAGCAGCCAGTCCATCTGTACGACGATGACCGGGCGCCGGAATGATGCCGCCTGCGTCCAGGTCCACGGCGTGAGTTGGTCCTGATGGAAGGTCCCCTTCGCCCGGCGGACGTTCTCGAACGAGTCAGGGGCCCCGCCCACTACCTCGGCGGCGACATTGTCGCCACGCATAAACGGGACTCCTACCTGGGCGACCCCGAAGTCCATCGGGATCTGACCGCTGACGAACTGCGTCTGGACGAAGCGCCGCTCGATGTCCCGGGGCGGAATGTCGTTGACGTGGCGGACGACGTCCTCGAGGGCCCGGTCGATGCGGTCGCCGTCGATGCTGGTCCCGTCGGCGAACTGCTCGTCGGTCAGTCGGCGAGTGCTCAAGTGATCTCCGATGTAGCGATGACGTTCGCATGGGCCGCCCCGGACGTATTCGCCCCGAACGCCTGCTGAACCAGCGCCCCGGCTCCTGCGTTGCTGATGGCGTTCGTAGCGGACGCCCCGCCGATGAACGAGCAGCCGAGCAGGTTGACCCGGCCCCCGCTTGCGACCGTCATGAAGACGCCGAAGTCCTTGTCGGCTTTGCGGAACACGCAATCGACGAAGATCACCTTCGACGTCGCCGAGACCGTGACCAGGGCGGCGGCATTGTTTCGGTCGTCGTCGGCAGCTCGGGCGACGAAGCGCAGACCACGCAGGACAATCAGGCCGCCGTCGATGACGACCTGGCGCGTCACGTTGCAGTCCCCGGATCCGACGACGATGGTCCCCGCCTTTGTCAGCTTCATGCCGCCATGATCGCCGGCCGACAGGTTGATTACGTTGTCCTGCAGCTTTGTTTCTGCGACCGCCGTCCCGTTCGTAGTGACCTGCAGCGATCCGACGATGGCCCGACTGTCCTCCCGGGCCTGTCGGTCGAAGACGCCCACGCGGTCGGACAGGCGGTCGAGCAGCTCGTAGACGGGGGTCGTCATCGGCCACGCCTTCGACGTCCGCCGGCCGGGACGAGCGACAGGCGGAAGTCTCCGACCTCGAGCGCCTCGGCCCTGTTGCGAATGTGCCCGAAGATCATGACCGCTACATGCTCGCCCTTGACCGATTCGGAGATCGCCACGGTATCGAGCGCCCGGTCGGCGATCAGCACGTTCCCGGCGGACGCCGTCGCCGTGTTCCCGTAGGTCGTCGACGCGCTGTTGAACGTGAGCTGCACCATCGCCCCGCCCGAGTTCTTGAGCCGGGAACGCAGCGCCGACACGTTCGCCGCCCGTTCGAGGTCGCCGCCATAGTCGACGATCTGCGACGCCCAGCCCTTGAAGTCCGACCCAAAGAGCGCATTCAGCAGCCCATGAACCGCCGCCGGGGGGATCTGCGTCGATGCCTCGCCCTGTCCTCGGACCTTGAGATACGCCGTCCGAGCCTTGACCTGTCGCCCTTCCTTGAGTCCGACCTGATCGGTCTTGATCAGCCAGTCGACCGCCTGGGCGACATCGTCGTCGCTATGGCGCTCGGCTACATGCAGCGCCTGTTGCCACGCTATCAACTCGCACTCTGCCGGGTCGCCCGGGTCGGCGGCATAGGTCAGGTCCGCCGTGATTCCGAGAACGCCCATCTGTAGGACGTCGTCCCCGGCGAGTCCGTCATACTTGAAGGGGACCCAGATCAGCCGATTGCGTTGATTCGGCGTCAGGTTCATTTCGGGCTGATAGGGCGATCCAGCATAGCCGGCCTGCCCGCCGTCCCATCGAATGCGGACTTGGTTCCCCGTGGTCGACACGGCCCCGGTCGCCTTGTCGTATAGCTGGACCTCGGCGGTCCCTCCGACCGGGGCGCCCGGCGCATAGCCAGGCGACGACTCGAGGCGCTCGGGCGGAAGGATGAAGTCGATCTCGGGCGTTGTCGTGCTACGCATGATCGGCGACCAGTGCGTGCTGTCGAAGTCGAAGATGATCGCGATGTCGATCGGGCCGTTCGTCGTATTGACCGGGACGACCTCGATCGGCAGCAGGAAGTGATCCGCCGTCGCCGGGGTTGGATGGTTCGGGTACGCGTAGCCGACCGGGACCGGGATCGGCTCGCCGATGTAGACCGTGTTCCGCCCGACCTGCGCCGCCATCGTGGCGTCGAAGCTGTACCACTTCCCGGCGAAGCGACGACGGTCCTCGACGGTCGACTCGATGGATCGGTCCAGGCCGCCGCCGTGTCCGTAGCGCAGGACCGCATAGGACGGAACCGAGAACACTTCGCCCGACGACGCCCCCGTCCCGCTGATCCGTGTGTCGTCCGTCAGCGTCGGCGTATCGAAGACCGACACCATGTACAGCTCGTCCTCCCCCATGATCAGCCAGGCGCCGGGGAGGTTCGTCACCGTGTCGACCGTGGCCGCCCCGCCCGGACCGATGACCGATTCGTAATTCCAGACCGACCAGGCCCCGTCCTTGAACACAAGCGACAGCGCCTGAGTCGGCATCGTCACGATCAGCTGCGCCCGGACGTGGTCCCAGGTCATCGTCAGCCGCTCCGGGTCGAAGCGATGCTCGATACGGGGCTGCGTGTTCGTCAGGTTCGAGAAGCCCGACGCGGCGTAGAACTGCGTCAGCGGGTTTGTGATGTACTCGGCGAAGAGGACCTCGAACCCTTCGGAGACCCGGCGCATGTCGACGCCCGTCGTCGTGGCGAAGATGCCGTTGCGGTCAGCCCACCAGAGCGCCCCGCCCCCGTTGACTGTCGCCGTCGGCCCGGCAGCTCCCACGTCCTCGGAGACCTTGGTAAGCCGACCGCCGCTCATAAGCGTCCCGCCGGGCGGGGGCGAGTAGACGAAGGTCTCCGACGAGGTCGAGATCACGAGAACCCCGTTGATCTCCGACACGGCCTCGATGTCGTTCTCGCTCGGGATGGTTAGGAAGTTGTCGGCGATGATCGACGAGGGTCGACGAATGTCCGAGAAGTACACGCTGCGCCGATCCGCTATGGCGAGTCGCCCGAAGATGGCCGCCGCAGCCCGGGGCCTGGGGAACTCCGTGTCCGTTAGATACGCGAACGCATCGGGGAACAGGCCAGGCGAGGCTGATACCCGCACGATCGACGCCGACTCCCCGTATCCCTTGAAGCGCCAGTCGGTCGCATCGACCGAGTTGACCTGCTGCGTCCGGGGTTCCCAGCCGTCGAAGGTCGAGGGAATGTAGGCCCAAAGCCCAGCCCGGGGGCTGCCGAAGTACATGACATCGGACAGCTCGACGAAGAAGAAGCCCCGGTCGTCGGCCTGCAGGTATCGCTGCACGTCGATGTCGACGTCGGTCTCGTACAGCGCCGCCCGCTTGTCGTTGCGCTCGTTGAGGTCGGACGTCCTCGGGTGCAGCAGCTCCTCCCAGGTCCGATCCGTCGTCACGTCGTAGATGCTGGCGATGTACGTCCGCACGTACTGACCGACCTTCCTGGCGTCGCCCCCTTGGTATAGGCCGCCAGTAAAGATGGTCGCCGAGATTACCGTTACGATCTGCTCATGGCCGAAGTCCGTCCGCATGACGGCCGACCCTAGATGCTTCGGCTCCGTGATAGATCCGAAGGCGAAGGTCGTGTCCCATTGTGCGACCTGTCCGAAGCCCTGACGGACCAGCCAGGCGTCGGCCCGGCGGTACACGTTCTGCACATAAGGCCCGTCGCCGTGCATGTCGGGCGTCATACCCGTCGGCATGACGTCGAGTTCTTGCTTGCTTATCGCCACCCGCTGACCTGCCTCTCGTCGAGGATATGGTCGCTCATTTCAGGGACCCGGCCGGCGGACAGGTACAGTTCAAGCTCGACCTCCCGGCGCTTTAGCTGGCCGTCGAGTTCGGGGTTCGGGGCTCCGTCTCGGATGCTGTACTGCTTGTAAGCGTACAGGGCGATCAGGTCGTGAAAGGCGTCGAAGTCGTCGACGAACTCGTTGTCGCCCGCCGTCAGCCTCGTCCAGTCGACCGCCGAGACGGGGACGTATTCGATCCGAACCGTCGCGCCCGACTGGTCCTCGGAGAAGCGCAGGACCGTCCCGCTCAAGATGTACCGCTGCGACAGGCGATCCATTTCCTCGAAGCTGCCGGCCCCGCGGTAGTACCAGTTCACCGCGCCCGCCGTGTCGACGTTGACGACTTTCAGGAGCTGATACAGGCGACGAGTCCCGACAGGAGCGAGCGACGCCCCGAGAATCCGGGTCGGGTTCGCTGCGTCGGCGAGGTCGTAGAAGTCCGTCGATGGGCTGATCGATACCCGGGCCGCATACGAGTAGGGATCGGTCTGGACGATCTGCCGGCGGAACTGGTCATAGCCGACCGTCAGCGCGCTCGTGACCTGGGCGGCGGCCAAGAAGGTCTCGTCGTCCTCGTCGCAGTACAGGCGAAACAGGTCCCCGATCCCGTCGACGAACATCAGGCGACCTCCGCGCTACCGAAGCGGGCGTCGGCGGGCTGGCCCCCGGGCTCTTCGGCGATGGGCAATCCAGGGACCTGCGGCATACCGGGGCCCGACGGCTGGCCTGGCTGCGGCATTTCGACCTTCCCTCCCGGCGCCTGGGCGCCAGCCGCCAGACCCGCCATCGCCATCAGAAGCCCGGCGATGTGCTGCTGAACCTCGAGGTCGAGACCATAGAAGTCCGCCGTCCGCATGAAGTCCTCGAAGACCCGGCGAATGACGTCGACGTCGTCGGTCGGGAACAGTTGAATGTCGAAGCCCGCCTTCGCCGCATTGAGCAGCTCGCCGGCGTGCGACATCGAGGCGATCTTGTCGAGGACGAAGCGGGACGAAGTGCCGAACGCCATTTCTTGCATGGCCTCGTCGGGCTGCATCAGCCCTGCCGCGTGCAGTTCGAGGACCCGCTGACGCTTGTCGGCGGTCTCGTTACGGAACAGAGACCCGGCCTCGATGATGACCTCGGGGACCTCGACGAGATCCGTCGCCGCCAGTTCTCGGTTGATCAGCGCCCCCGTCGAGTCGAGCGCCCGGACCCAGCGCCGCTCCGTCCAGTGCTCCCGCATCAGGACCAGCACGGTCCGCATTACGTCGACGGTCCCCGACTCGATGCCGGCCTGCGTCGGCTGTAACTGCGATGCGTCCGACTGCTTGAGCGCGTCGACGTGCTTCGCCGAGTTGACGCCCCGGGCGGTCTGGCCGAGCGATGCCGAATGAACCCCGGCGACGTTGAGCATGTCGGCCCGGATCCGCTGCAGGTCCGCATAGGCTTCCGGCGGTAGCGTGGTCCCCTGCATGTAGGCAGGGGCTCCGTGCGCCGAGTTGTACCGGACGACCTTGCTCGCTCCGATCTTGAACGCGTTGCCAGGCACGGCCGACCCGGCGGGGACCAGAATATACGGGTCCGCGTAGTGCTCGATGGCGTCGATGATCTGCTGGTTCTTCTTGTTGTACAGAATCTGCAGGTCGACGAGGTCCTCGACCAGGCCCTTCCCGTACAGGACTCCAGGAACCCGCAGATATACGAAGAGCCTGACCGGCGTCGTCGCCGTGTCCCATTCGTCATGGTCGAGAACGTGGTCGGTCAGGCGGACCTCGTGCGTCCCGTCGTCGTAGTAGACATCGAAGACCTCGACGACGTTGTCCCGGACTGTCTCGTCCTCGAGGATGCTGTCCCGGCTCTTCACTTCCGGCGTGTCGTCGATAGCCTTCGCCGACTTCGGCCAGTCGTCCTTGAGCTGGTCCCGGTCGGCCAGGCGTCGGACTGCGATGAACGACGACTGGGCCTGATCCGTCGCCCCCTTCTGGAAGAAGAGATCATAAGGGTTGACGAGTTCCGTATGGATCGCCCCGTCCTCCGGGTCGTACACGGTATGGAGCGCAGCGTTCCCGCAGGACACCAGCCACTCGATCAGCTCCTGATACGTCCCCTTGAGGTTCTCCGTCGCCCAGTAGTAGCGCACGGCCTCGAGCGAAGACCGAGCCTTGAGAATGTCCTCGGACGAAGGTGACGCAGGCAGGATCGACGGGCTCGGGTATTCGACCGCAAGCGTCGAGACGATGGCCCGATACAGCGGGGTAATCTGGTCGTCCCTATAGCGACGGTCGTCCGTGTCGAGAACCCGAAGCCGACCCTGCGATCGGTCGTAGCTGACGTACTGCTGACCCTGCAGAAACAGCCTCGCCAGGTCCCAGACAAGCTCCGTCCGACTGCGAGCCGACTTGCTGTCGTCGATCTCCTGGGCGAATGTCTCGGACAGGCGATGCACTAGAGAGGGTCCTCTTCGACGGACAGCCTAGCGAGCAGCTCGTCGATGCCGGCCATCCCTCGGGCGCCACGTTCGACGCCCATCGCCGCCTGACCCGGAGACACTGCCTCGGGAGCGACGAAGCCAGCGGCCCCGGTCCCGAGACCTCCCCCGATGGATGCGCCTACTGCGGCGCCGGCGGGGTTGCCGCCCGTGGCAATCGCTCCGAGCAGTGCGCCGAGCAAAGTCCCGCCGACCTGAATCCCAGACGCCGTCTCCGTCGCTTCTTCCTGTTGGCGTCGACGCTCTTCGGCTTCAAGCTGTTGCGCCGCCTGGCGACGGGCCTCGATGTTACGCCCGAAGGCTGCAGGGTTCGCCATCAGATGGCCTCCTCGAAAAGGTCCGACACGGACTCGATGACTCGCATGTCCGCCTGACGCTCGGAGCGCGCCCGTGCGCCCAGCTCTTGACGGAAGGTGTGAAGATGCCGGGCGAAGACGACGACGAGCAGGAGGTCGACAACGGCTAGGCCGATCAGTCCGAGGATCTGAAAGGCGACGACCATTGAGCGACCTCCTGCCCGCGTCAGTTCATCAGGTCCCGGCGACGGCCCCGTCGAAGTCCAGCCCGACGATGGCGCCGGCGAAGTTCGGACCGTAGCAGCCCAGGTTGAAGTACTGCTTCCAGACCCGCTCGACGGCGTCGGTGCCCTGGAAGTTGTACACGTCCCCGTCCCAGTCGCCGCCCCGCATCATGTAGGTCGACCAGGTGTCGTCCTGCACGAAGAAGATGCCGCCGCGAGCGCAGTCGACGTCCTCCTCGAACGGGATCCCACCGTAGCTGAACCCGCCCGGCATGATGCCGCCGTCCACCTTGAGACCGCCGCCGCCGCCCACGTTGAGCTGCATCGTATTCGCGCCCTGGAAGAGCGTCGAGACCTCGGCGCGGGCCGTGGGATGGAAGAACGCCCGGGTCGGACGCCCCTCGTTCCGGGTCCGCACGGAGATCCGGTCGAGCAGCTGCTGAACCCGCTGCAGGTTGATGTCCCCGCGGTCGTGAGCGCCGGCGGTCGCCAGGGTCAAGACGTTGGACTGCAGCAGCGCCGTACCGGCCGCCGTGGTTCGGTTGGCCCCGAAGTGAATCGGGGCGCCCATGTTCTCGTAGATCCCGGTCATCTGGTTCTCGAGGCCGAGACCGGCGTCCGTGCAGCGCAACGCGTGAGCGAAGCCAGGCACGGCGGCGGCGGCGGTGTCGAGCGCCTGGACGACCGTGACACGGGAACCCGTGACGTCGGCGGCCGACAGGGTGACAGCGCCGATCGTGGCGTAAGTCGCCATATTGACGACGTCGACCGTGATGGGACCGCCATTGGCGACGATCAGGTCGGCGACCTTCTGGGCGTCCCCCGTGAACTCCCAGAGACGGCCGGCGAGCTTCGCCTCATGCTCGTTGATGAACCCGAGGGTCCGGTTGCCCGACCACGTAAAGCGGTTGAGCGAGGACGTGACACCCGCGACGAGGCGCTCCATCGAGAACTGAACGGCGTTCTCGAGCTGGCTGTTGCCTTCGCCGGCGGCGTCGATGGTCGGGCCCGTGATGCGGAACCGACCGGCGAAGAAGCGGTACGGGATCGTGAGCTGCAGGGGATCGCCGCCTGCTGCCGCGGCCAAGTTCCCGCCGTCCGTGATCCAGCCGTGGCCCGTGTCGTCGGCGACGATGACGGGCTGCAGGACCTGCTTCCCGCCGCCGGTCAGGGGCGACTTCTCGGCCCAGGACAGGGCGCGGGTCTTCGTCCCGATGATGTTCTGTAGTGGTGCGCGGAGATCGTCGAGGATCGCCTGCAAGGTCGTAAGCGAATGAGGCATCGGTCGGTATCCTTATCGGGCGGCTGAGTCCCGGCGGCGCTGGAACAGCTCCCGCACGGACTTCGCTCCCGAGTATTTGTCTGCGTTGGTTTTAGACGGCTGACCTCCCCCGGACGACTTACCCTTCGGGCGTCGAGCGGAGACGGCGTCGTCTGCGGGTTCGTCCTTGGCCTGGCCGGGCTCCCGGGACTTGATCTGCTTGTCGATCCAAGCGTCGTATTGCTCGGCGACGTCGAACAGATCGACCGACTCGTCAGTCTGGACAGCACGCAGCAGCAGCTCGGCCGGAACCGACGGATGCTCTTTGCGTACCTCGGCGAGTTCCGAGCGCAGACGAACGGTCTCCGCTTGAACCTCCATCCGATGCAGACGACTCCGAACCTCGGCGACGGCCGGATCGACATCGTCGTCCGACTTGGCCACCTTCGGCGCGGGCTCGTCCTTGTCCAGAAGACCGTCGAGCCAGTCTCCCTTCTTCCCGTCCTTCTTGGCGACCGCCTCCTCGACCTTCGCCTTGAGTGCGTCGAGCTGCTCCTGCAGCCCTGCGCTCTTGGCTTCGGCATCCTTGAGTGCGGCGATCTTCTTTCGGAGACGGCGCTGCAGTCGGCTCGACCCCTTGGGCTCACTGTCGCCATCGTCTGCCTGGGCGGTCTCCGTTCCGTCCGCCTCGACCTCGGGGGCCTGGGCTTCGGGTTCCTCGGCGGCGGCTTCGACCTCGGGGGTCTCGACCTGCGCTTCGGCGGGGGCGCTGTCAGGTTCCGAGCCTGACGCAACTTCGGCGGGTTCCGCCTGGGCTGCCCTACGTTCGGCAAACGCTTCTGCGACTGTAGTGATCTCCGACATTCCGTCTCCTAATGGGGCTCGGCCTGGACGGCCCGCGGGTTACGCCCGCTAAACGTGCCTCGTCGGCCATTGTGGGAGACGTTGCGCCATTTGTCTAGTGGGCCCCCGTCAGGACGACAGGATGGCGGACATCGTCGCTCCGCCGTCGCTATGTCGATCGGGGTCGTCGGCGAACGCAAGCGAAGGGTCGAAGAGCTGGCCCGTCGCCATCTCCCATTTGATGCGCTCGAGGGCGTTGACCGGGCGATGGCTCATTCGCATGTCGATCTGATGGACCTCGGCGGACTGCTCGGCGGCGACAAGCGCCAGGCCCGCGGCGACGATCATGTCCGAGTGCGCCCCGCCCTGATGGTCCGGTCGGCCCGTCTTGTCCCAGACGAAGGTGTTGATCTCGTTCTTGAGCCGGGGGTCGATGGGCTCGAGGCGCCCGAGATTGATCGCCGACTGCAGCGACGACAGCATCGCAGGACGAGACCGCTCCGACGCGTCCCAGCCGAGACGCTCCTGCGCCTCCTGTCCGACTTTGCCCTGAACGGTCGTCCGGTACAGGTACGGATAGCCCGAATGTTTGAAGCGTTGAACGACGGCCAGGCCGATCCCCGTTCGCTCGATGGCGACGTATGCCTTGTATCGGTCGGCCAGCTCGAGCGCAGCGTCGGCGAAGGGCTCGACGTTCATCCGAATGTAAAGCGAAGCGACCTCGACGGGCTTGTCCCGGTCCGACACGTCGACGACGTAGCAGGCCGAGAAGTCCCCGCCCGGAACCCCGCCCGCCGTGTCGACGCCCATCGCATAGGTCCGATACGGCTTCGGCTCGTCCGTGATGACCAGCCCCTCGACGGGCTCATGGCCGAGCGCCTCGTCGTAGCGACGGGAGAAGAAGGGCTTTCCCGACAGGATGAACGCAAGCGAAGCCTCCGTCGGAAACTCCTGATCGAAGTTGTCAGGCGACCCGCCGAGCTTGATGAACTGGACCCGGGCATAGGCGAGCTGCTCGTCCGTGATCCCCGGACATCGGTCCCGCAGCTCCGACTCCCATAGCGCCAGGCCCGGGTCCGTGAAGGGCTCCACGTATTCCGGCGAGGACTTCGACGTGCGAGCGGTCGAGTCGGCCAGCCATGAGACAAAATGCTTCTTGAAATAGCGGGACTGCGAGAACGATCCGCTCGCGTGCCAGAAGTGATAAGCCTCGTTCACGCCGTTCGCCGTGGTCGACATGATGATATGCGCCCCGCCGTCCGCCGCCGAGAAGCTCGACCGCATCATGCGCTGAACGTCGGAATACATGGCGACCTCGTCGGCGTGGACGATCTGGTACCCGCCGCCGCGTAGCTTCTCCGTCCTGGCCGAAGCGACCCGGATCCGTCCGCCGTGGCTGAACTCGATCGCCCGGACGTTGCTCTTCTTCGTCGGGAACAGGGAGCGCATCCATTCCGGCAGCTCGGCGTAAAACGTGTGATAGGTCTCGAAGATCCCCTCGGCGGATTCGGACAGGTGAGCGAGGACCGCCGCCTTCAAGTGCGGACCGAACAGTACCCGCCAGAAGATCCACGCCGACACGATGGTCGTGCAGCCGATGCGTCGAGCCTTGAGAACGAACGTCCAGAGATTGCCCTCGAGCAGGTCGAGGATCTCCCGCTGCGCGTCGTGCGGAATCAGCGGGACGAGGTTCCCGGACTTGTCGACTATGCGGAGATAGGTCGTGCAGAAGTGGGCGAAGTCGCCCTTGCATCGGACCAGTTCACGAGCGATCTCGGGATGGATCCGACCGCCGCTCACTTCTTGGCGGGGGCCTTCTTCTTCTTCTTGGCCGGGGCCTTCGCCGACTTCGCTGCGTTGACGAGGTCCGTGTACTCGTCGAAGCGAGGATGATCCTCGGGCGTGCAGTCGAGCAGCTCGTC
>Ga0209349_1001456_pt1 | contig 11704 bp, 14 predicted proteins | sample ETNvirnome_2_130_FD_184067 | JGI IMG/M metagenome (GOLD analysis project Ga0209349, IMG submission 184067) | Marine viral communities from the Pacific Ocean - ETNP_2_130 (SPAdes) (version 2) | ecosystem: Environmental > Aquatic > Marine > Oceanic | place: Pacific Ocean | collected 2013-06-22
GTTTTCGTCTCGTATGTCGGCATTATTGACAACAGAGACACGCACCACCACGTTGCCAGAGTTTATTTTCGCAAAATGCGCCATGTCTCGTCCCCCTATCAGTATTTGTAACGGATAATCACAACGCCGCTCCCACCCGAACCGCCAGACCCAGCTGCTTCTGCGCTTTCGCCCCCGCCGCCCCCGCCCGTGTTAGCAGTTCCGCTCGCCGCGTTTCCAAGTGACCCATCGCAGCCTTTGCCGCCCCCGCCTTGGCCGCCAGCGCCGCCGTGTGAGCTGGAGCTGCCGCCCGCACCACCACCGCCGCCGCCACAATAGTATCCCGTGTCGCCGTATGATGTTGTCCCGATGAGGTTTTGCACTCCTGCGCCGCCAGCGCCGCCTGGCCCATCAGACCCTGCCACACTACCAGTGCCGCCCACTGCGGTGGCCCCACCGCCGCCGCCGCCACTCCACGCCCAACCCACGCCGCCATCTCGCCCTTGGTGGGTCACGAGGCCCAGCGCGTGTGCGCCATTGTAAATGCCTGCCCCTCCGGTGCCGCCCTCTACGCTGACGGTACCAGAACCGGAGCCGCCACTGCCAGAACCTCCGGCATTACCGTTGACGCTGGCATATTGGGCACCCCCAGCGCCTTTTGTTGCAACTTTCGAGTCAAAACTCGAATCAGACCCAGCTGCGCCTGGATTTGGGTGAGCCGCTCCACCAGCACCTCCTCCCCCGATTACCACACCATATGTGGTCACCGACACGGTATGGTCGTTGGTTGTATTGCCGCGGTATCCACCGGCACCGCCGCCGCCGCAATAGTAGCCGCCCCCGCCGCCACCTCCACCGGCGACCACCATGTACTGCACCATGCTACCCGCATCCCCATCGCCCAGCGCAGATACGATAAAATCGCCGCTGCCGGTGAAAACGTGGTATTTATAGTCGCCGTCGCTGGCCGTTGTGCCGCCCGTGGCCTCCATGCCCACAAAAGCGTGGCTCTTGCGTCTGTGCGCGGAGTAGATAAAAGGGGTCATAATACTACCACGCTGCTACCACGTTGGTAATTTTGTATTGCACCATCACGCCGAACAACCAAGCGTCTTCGGCACAATCGTCTGCGGATGTATTGCGGAACACCTCACACGTGACCATGTCGCCCAGCGCAGGCGACCCCGCCACCGTGACCGCTGGGGTCGCGGCGGTCACATGCAGGTCGCCGCTCGTGCCGCCCGTCACCGTGTCGAGAACCACCTGCTCGGTGCCCCACGCCACATCAATCGGGTCGTCATCCGATGCCGCTGTGGCTTTTATGCCCCAGCCCACCGTGTCCCCCGCCGATGACCCGCTATCCGTACTCCAGAAAAATTTCGCCTTGATTGCGCTCCTGTCCCAGTTTTCAGGCATCGAGATTTTCCAGTTGACGTTTTCCTCGGTGGCACCGGAGTCGAAAGCAAAAAAATCCCAGTTGACGTCATTGGTCACATACTCGTTCATGCCGGCCTCCGCGCCTGCGGTGTCGGTGGCCACCATCGCTGCCGCATCAATATAGATGTTGGCATACTGATACACGCCCGCCACGCCCGCGGCGGTCACTGCGCGGCTGGTATCTGTGCCTGTCGCCACCTCCGCGCTGGTCGCCAGTTCTGCCACGCCAGCCGCCGATGTGGTGGCAGTTGTTAGCGCAGCATATTCTGGCGCAGTCTCTCCAGCGTTCATGCGCAGCCACTGGAGGCTGGCCCCCGATGACGGCAGCCGCGCGATTGTGTTGTCGCCGGTTGCGTATATTGTATCACCGGCAGTCGTCACCACTCCAGGCGCGGTCAGGTCGATGTTGCCCGCCGCTCCCAAATAGTTGTTCCAGATAGTACTGGTGATGAGCTGCCCAGTGCTGTAGTTCGCTCCATCAATCCAAGCCATGTTTCACTCTCCAAGGTTGTGTGGTGTTCTCCTCTTTCAGCATTGTTACGGTATCCCCGTTGCGCGGATTATATTGCCTCAATCTAGGATGAGGCCGCGCCGTGAGCAGTTCCTCTATTATACCCCGCGAGGCATCATCGGGGAACTCAACCAAACGGGGTTTGTGCCCCTGCTCTACATTGACGCACTCATCGCAAACAAACACTGGGTCGCGGTGCGTCACGATCATCGAACCTCCGCAAGGGCTTGCTGCTCCCTCTAGGACATCGCAACGGGCAACCCAATCTCCATTGTTCACGAACGCTGTCACAGGTACGGCATCCTCATCCACATCCCAGACTACATCGTGTCCCCAACGTGCCTTGATAATAGAGGCGACCCAAGGCCGGTATCCTCCCGCATTGCGTATCACCGCCAAATCATCTGCTGCTGCTATTCTCATATTGGCCCCAATCTAGGTACTGTTGAATTGTCGAATGTACTGGAGGCATCCCCCAATATCCAGTATGTAGTTGCCGAGGCCGGTTCAAGCCCCCACACCACGCTGTAGTCGTTGGCAGCCACCTCGTGTGTTTCATTGATAAGAAAGTATGGCGCACTGCTGATACCGGTTTGCGTTTCAGTCACCGCTATGCGGGCAAATATACTATGGGTCAGGGCAGCGGTTAGCAACGCGGCACTGGTGTTCGGTTTGAATGATATACTGCTGACAATCCCTCTCGGATTGACACGTTCATCCTTGATGAATCCGGCAATCCCTGAGGCAAGGGTTGTGGTATCCATCGCGTACTCCCAAGCCAACTCCCGCCGCCCGTAACTGGCAATGCTAGTGTCGTCTTGTTGGCTCTCCTCGACCACCGCAAATTGGTCGAGTTTGGTGCCCCGCAATTGTGCTCCTGCTAGGATATAGCCGTTGCTCGCATTGGCATTAGTGTACGTCACGGTGACACGGGTAGCGAGGGAGGTTGCTGCTGGAATAGCCGCTGTCACGTCAGACGTTATATTGGTGCCGCTCCCATCGGCATTAGTGTTGGCGAGAAAGTCTGTTGTCTGCGCAGGCGTTGTGGGAGATTTGACCGCCAAACTCACCCCGCTGTCTTGGCTCTCGATGACAAATGTCACGTCCACCGTGCCTCCTCCTCCGCTGATGGCAACGGCATTCTCCAGACCGGCCAAAACCTGGGCAGCAGTCTCTCTCCGCGTTTGCGCTTTCACTTTCACGACATTGGCCATATCGGCGGGGTCACCATATTCATATTGCATGTCACTCATTGTGTTGGTGAAGGTGAAATCAGTAGTTACATCCTTGATAATGTGGTGCCGGTTGTTGAAGTTTAGTACCCCATCACGCGCCTGCCACATGCGCCCGTACTCCCTCCCGCAGGTATCTTGGCACGCTCCCCAAAGGGTTGTGTTGTCTGTCCAATTGTCTCCCGCAAAGAGGAAAGTGGACACGCCTGTCTCGCTTTTGAAAATTGTCTCTATATCCCCCAATTTGGTTGTCTCATCCAATTCACTCTGGCCCACTACTCCGAGGAACCACGCTGAAGTGCCTGGGGGATAGACACGCGAGGTCTCAAGCAATTTGTCTATCACTGCGTCAGCGGTAGTGTTCTCCATCACGGTGATAGAGGTCTCAGCGGTCATGGCACGGCTCATCCACCCCTGCGCTTGTATCTCGCAGGTATCCGGAGACAATCCGGCAGTCGGCCTAATGGAACCAACCCACCCGATGAACATGGTACGCACCGTGCTGTCGGCGGGGTCTGTAGACTTCAGTCGGATGAGTATGCCAGGCAACAGTTTGCCATAATATGTACCGCTGGTATATTCTGGGCTGAACCTCTGGTCACTGTTGTCTAGAACAACGGAGAGGGTGCTCTCCCGTGCGAGAGGCTCATATGGGGCACTATACCCCATCGACCAATTCGCGCTTTGCATATAGCTGGAAATGTCTGTATATGTGCCTGCTGTAACTATATCCTCCATCTCCAGTGTCCAAGTGGCGGTTGGCATTACATCACCTTGGCAAACTCTCTCCCGCGTTGCTTCGCGGCCTTGACCACCGCGCCATACAGCTGGCTCTCGGTCTGTACCCCGTATACGTTGATGGTATTGATAGACATCCCGCCGCCCCTACCTCGCATCATATGTTGAGGGGTGACTGAAACATATTCTCCACTCGTTGCGCCTATCGTGTAACTGTCGTTGGGGTATCCGCTCGGCACAATACCCCGCCACCCGTGTTGGGCCAATTTGTTTCTCTGGTCGGCAGGAATGTCCCAACCGTGGCTCTCAAGATAATCATCATCAACGCCCAAATCCTTGAGGTGAGGCACCATCCAATCTTTCAGCGTGTCGTTATCGGATTCATCGCTGGTGCTTAGGTCTGCCATCAGGTCTTGTTTCTTTTGGTCTAGTGGTGTGTCGGGCATCTGCACATCCTCATCACCGGAGTGCTCGGAATATGCGCCAGGGTCAAAACTATCGCTGCGACCCGTGAGGCGCATCCACTCCGCAAAGACATCCTCCGGTGTCTTGCCCATCCAGCCACTTCCCCGCCAACCCTCTCCGCCCAAATCTGCCTTCGCAAGTTCCTCCCGCATCTGGTCTATGGGGGGCAGACCGCCCCCACCTGCTCCGCCATAGCTGCCCCCATACGTGCCGCTTGACGCGGCGGCTGCGGCGGCTGCGGCGGCGGCTGCGGTATTGTATGCCTGCAGCTCAGCTGCGTTTAGACTATCTCGCCAAGCATAGGTCGCCATAGCCGCGGCACCCATATTGGCTCTGGACGTGCGCAACGTGCTGTTCATGCTGTCCAGTTCCCACGTCATGAAGGCGATTTGTCGAGCGGTAAAACCGCTTGCCTCACCTTCCTCCTCGAACGCCGCGGTGGCCTCACGTATCCTGTGGCTGAGGGCAATGGTTTCGGCGGTAGCGCGCCCTGACACAACCGCGTACTCATCTTTGATTTGCGTGGCCCGCTCTGTTTTTGCAGCATTCTCAGATAGTGCCGCTGTATTGTCGCGCACGCTGCCGCTGTTCGCTACAAACTCATCAGTCAACACGCCCAGATGCTTTATCGCGTCAAGGTACTGCCTAACCAAATCATCCGATGCATTCTTGTTGGCATCGATTTCCGCAGTCAGCCTCGCCACCTCCTCCTCTTGGTCAAGGATAGCCTGCGTGGTATCGCCTGCGGCTAGTTTCGCGAGGTCTTGGATTTTGCTCCACTGCTCGGTGGTATCAGTCGAGGTGGCTGTTGCTTCCTCGTGCTCAACGACAACATCGTACAGCTCAGCCATTTGCCTCTTGGCCCTGTCAGCACTTTCGGTCTGCGTGTCTATTGTTGCCAGCCATTCCTTGTTTGCCTTCGCGGCATCCTTGAACGCCTGCGTCACTTGGTCAATCTCCATGCTGAGCGCAACCCACTCGGCGGCCTTGGCCTCATCCCACACAATTTTGAGGTCAGCGGCCAGCGCGGCGGCCTCGGTCTGCATGTCGACAATCTCTTGAGAGGTCTTGCCCATCGCAACGCTGAGCCGGTTCTTTAGCTCCAGCCCCACGTTGGCAATCGCCTCTTCAACCTCTTTCGCGGCAGTCGCCAACCCCTTGTGGGCATCGATTGACCCCAACATCGCCCTGTCAGCTTCCTCCGCCACGGTGGGGATTTTTGCCCACTGCGTGCCTGCCTCCCTCAGCGAAACGTTTGCCTCGTCAAGCGCATCGCGGAATGTGTAGCTTGTCCACGTCGCTTTGTTGATCAACTCGTTGGCTCTTGCGCGTGAAATCGTGCCATCTCGTACCGCTTTGTCAAGCGCAATCTCGGCCTGTACTGACGCCTGGATGGTATCGCGCAACCCTGAAAGTGCCTTGATTTCGGCCTGTGTTTTCTCAGCGACCACCACGATGCCGTCAGCCAGAATGCGCAGTGCCGGAGCGAGGTAAAATCCAATCTGCTCGCCCAAGTCGCCCATGGCCGCTCCCGCTTTCGCTATACTACCGCTGAAAGTTTCCCCCAGTGCTTCGGCAACGCCACCCATCTGGCTTTCAATCTCCGCTAGAATTACGGCTTGCGCGCCAGCCACATCGCCCGTCTCCTGGAGTGCGAGGATGACTTTCTTTTGTTCATCGGTGAAGACAATTCCGACGCGCGTCAGCATCGTCAGCCCCGTCTTGGGGTCATTCAGGGCTTTGCCCAGTTGTAGCGCAGCTGCCTTGACGTCTGTGCCCATTACCGCGGCCATGTCAAGCGCGGATTTCATCGTGCGCTCGAAAGCCTCGCCTCGGATATTCTTAAACGTGAGCAAGATGGCCTGACCGCCCATCACCATCTCGTCGCCCATGCTGGTGGTCTTTTGAAACGCTGCGGCCATGTCGTAGAGTTGCTGCGATGTGTAGCCCGCAGCGCTGCCCGTAGCTTTTACAACTCCAGCCAGGCGCACCTCCGCTTTTTCTTGCTCCATCGCCAGGCCAACCACTTTTTTCATCCCAGCAACCAGACCTGCAAGTGCGGCAACTGCACCCATCACTTTCCCTCCCATAGCCGAGAGGGATGCGCCTGTCTTTTTGCTAGCAGTGCCCATGCTTGTTACAGACTTATTGACCCTGTTGATTTTGCCACTGGCCTTGTCTTGGGCCTGAATTACTAGGTTGACTTTTTGGCTAGCCACGTCTCATTTTCTCCACTGTTGCTAACACCTTCCAAGCAGTCGGATTTTGATTGCTCCAATCGACCAAATTCATCTTGCCTCTGTGCACGGAGGAACTCACCGCACGGTATACGTTCAACGCTGCTCCCATCCTAGCAACCAGCCCCAAAGGTTGGTCTAACAATCCTCCACTCTCCGGTAGCGCACCCCACTGGTCGCACTGTAAAGCCAAATCCAATTCAGCCGGCATACCGCCTTTGCCATAGCCCTCGGCATAATCGGCAGCAGCCAGCACTAGGGATTTGGGATTTGGCTTGCCTCCAAGAGATGGGTTGCCAACTCCTCGGCCAACCAACGCGCCTGCGCAGGAGTGAAATCCAGTGGGTCAATTTTCTTATCCTCAAACCACTTTCCATCCACAGCGGCTTTCAATACCGCATGCCACTGCTCAGGCCCAGTCGCGCCGTTCATCTCTTGGAGTGCCTTCCAATAGGGTACAGCTTGGCGTTGAGTCAGTTCTACAGTCTCAACGTCAACGCCAAGCTCCACGTTTTCGAATTTGGGCATTACTGCGTGCCAACCGTCAACGCGCCGTCACCCTGTACGCCGATTGATACCGTTACCATACCGTCATAAGGTATCCCGAAGTCAACGCTTGTAACGATACAGTTGCCCGATAGCTTCAGCTCACCTCCGCCTGTACCCTCTGGGCGCAGGTCAATATCGCCCTCTGTGCCAGGCAAAATCTCGGTGTCGAAGAGGTCTGTTGCTCCATCATGGAGGACTTCGATGGAACCAGTCCAATCTTTGGTGGTGGTCATGTACTGCTTGACCGTACCGCCAGCAGCGGTTGATTCCACCGTGTCGATTGTGTGGTTGATGGTCGCGCTCCGAACATGCGTCAGCGTGTTGCTGTTGACTATCGCAACCAATTCTCGCCCTGTGTAAACTGCCATTTCTATTCTCCTGTCTCACTTTTTTTTGGTGCGGGCTTGGCGTACACCCGCTTCCGCACTGTGCCCTTCGCCAGCATCTGCTCCAGAGCCTCTTCACTCAAGTCGGCAGGCACCGGCTTTCCCGCTGGTACCACGCTCCCATCCTCTCGTATCAGGTTGCGCAGCAAAACGTAACTATCCATATTCACCTCCGTGAACCCTTCGTGAACCCTTGTTGAGGCAACAGCAAGGAGGAGACTGCTGCCCCAACACCCGCTCCCGACCTCATCCGGCAACCTCTCTAACAGCCATGGCCGTGAGCACTCCATACCAGAACTCGCCTGACCCTGGAGGCCACTCATATACGCTCCGCGTTGCGGTTGCGCCCGTGATATCGCAATTCGTGTATATGCCCCGATTGCTCACCAACGCGCCCAAGATTGCGTCTGAATAACGTTGTTGGTCAGGCAGCTCATCCATGCGTCTACTCAGTCCTACATTCTCGATGAGGCACAGCTCAACTATTGAATGGGTATATTCCACGTTGATAGTTGTGGCTGAGAAGTCCATCGTGTCCGTGTTACCGCCCTCGGTTGTCACGCCCACCAGTCTGATAGGAGCGTCAGCCGCTCCTACACTCGTTGGTATCTCGTTGATGTCTGTTCCTGTGGGGGTTATTGTGCCACCGGCCTCTGCCGTATACGACACGCTGAGATTTGCGATAGCGTCATTGACCAAACGAAGGTTGCTTGCCATCAGAGGGTATTCATCACGAATGGGTCAAGCATTCGCCTCACATCAGAAGGTATACTGCTCGGCAAGATAGTCACTCCATCTACTATGAGCGGCCTGTCCACGTCTGAGTTTGTATCACGTTGCCGATACAGGAACGCACTCAACCGTTTAGCGGCCATGACTATGCTATTGGGGGCACTGGTAGAGTACCCCCAATTGGCTACTATGGAGATGGCATTTTCGCTGTCACCATTGGTATCGCCCTCCCAAAAGTTGTTGGAACTCCCCAGCATGGTCAACCCGTAGTAGGGCGCAGCATTACGAGGCAGATATATGTAATCAGTATCCGCTGTCAGGGATGTTCCATCCCCGTTCGTCACTGATGTTATAGCAGCCGCCTCTAGGCCTTGTCCAAAATAGAGACTGCGACCAGACACGTCACTTCGAGCATCAAACCTTTTTGTCGCCGTGCTGCTCGCATCAAACACGCGGTGCGTGTAATCCTCTATTATGGACTGAGCCGCTGATATCAAATCGCCTATGAGGGCATCATCTCCGGAGGAGGAAATGCCCAGATAGGTTTTGACATCAGTCGTTGATACTAGTGCCACCCTGCGCCGCCCTCGCTTTTGGCTTGGATTTGGCTGTTTCAGCCTGCCCTGCTCGTATCACATCCGCGGCGAACTCGTCGCTCACTTCCTGCACATCACCTTCACGCATCAGCACCAGCTTGTTTTTTCTGCCTGCATCTGGGCCTCCAAAAGAGGTAAGTGCTTTTATTGTTTTCATATTGCCTCCGTCTGTTTTGCCTAGGGTTTAGGCGTTCTGTGCGAACTGAAAGGCCTCAGCCTGCAGCACGGCTCCGCCAAAACGTATGTTCACATAGTACCCAATTTGCCCCGTGTTCTGGAACAAGTATGGGTTCCGCGACACCACGATTTCGTTGCGCTCAACGATGCCGTAGTACTTCCAATTCCCGACCACGATTACAGACCGACCAGACGCCATCGCGAGTATTTGGCTGCTCGTGTATACCGGCGCACCGTACAACACCTGTCCAGCTCCACGTGTTCCCGAGCCCATTGGGGTCGGCATGAACATGAAGTTGTTACCAGTCAAACCACGGATTACTGCTAGAGTTGACTGGTTCGTCGCCCACGCCACTGCGTCGCCTTCCTGCGCATATGCGCCTGGCAGCAGGAAAAACAGCTCAGGTATTTCACTGGCCACGATAGTCGTTGCACTGTTGAGGGTCAACGCTGCTGTCCCACCAACAAGGACACCCTGCGGCTGCGATGAACCCGTGCCCTTGAGGAAGTACTCATTCTCCACGTCTGCGGCTGAACGCGCCCACATGTCCCCGAGGAACCCTTCGAGGTTGGTCTTCTCGTCGGCGAGTAACTCGTCACTAACCTTGGTGAGGTTCGTGAACTTGTACACCTGAATGGCGTTGCTGGTGAAGGTCGGCTCAGACTGATTCGCTGCGCCTTCTTCAGCCGTGAGTGCAAATCCGCCCGTCGCGTTTTCGGATGGCACCTGCACACTGTCCACGGTGGTCTGGATGACCATCGCTCCAGCTGCGCGAGCTACGCTGAGGTCATCGCGCTTGGCAATGATAGTCTCATGCAAACCCTGCGGAACCAGTACACCACCCTCGGCGGCTGTGCCTTCTTGCAGCGCAGCTTTGAGGTTGCTCTTGGTGTAGTAGTTACTGGAGCCTGTCTTCACCCAGTGCATGAAGGCGTCACCGCCGTCGTGGTCACCGCCCATCTTGGTTTCCTTCTTGGTGGCGGGTGCTTCGGTGAGAATGCCGCCGCGCTCCGCGCTCTCACTCTCCCACGCATTCTTGACTGCATCCTGAGCAGCCATATTCAATTCAGCCTTCAGCGCATCCATGTCAACGGTTGGTGCCTCTGGCTTCATTTCCTCGGCCACCTCTTCAGCGGCCTGTTTCTCATTGGACATTTCAATCTCCTGTATTGTATTTTTGTAACTATCCGCGTCAGCGTTTGGCTCCACTATTGTCTTTGGCTCGTTGCCCTGTACAATAGTCTCTGGCTGTCTCGCCTCATCGGGAATCACCTCAGCAATAGCACCTATTGTTTTCAGGTGCTCAAGGGTTAGCGTGCGTGGCTCTGCGGGCATTGGGGTGACTGACAACTCGTATATCGGCCAGCGCTTGATATTGCCTTCCAACCGCTCGACTAGATGGGCCACCGCTCCGGTGCTGTACCCTAGTTTGCCCGCTTGTATCAGCTCCAGGACTTTCTGCGCATAGGAGCGTGCGCGCTCAATCTGCGCCTCCATCCAAATACCCTCGTCAAGTTCATCGACCTTTGTCACCCTGCCCAGAACGCTCTTGACCTCTCCCATTGCGTGGTCATACAGCACTGCCGGCTCAGGTACGGTCTCAAGCATGTAATCGGTCTCAGCGCTGAAGGTATCTCCCTCCAAATCCACTCCTCCGTATACAACCGCCATGCCCCCGACTGTGAAGGTGTCTTCATCCTCTGCTTTGATTTCCAATAGGCCGCTATACCGTTTTGCCCCTCCCTCCTCTGCTTGCTCTAGAGCAGCGAGGTATGCACCGGCATCGGCCTGCTCATCATAGCACTTCAACACCTCCTCCGGTAACTTGACCACGCAGTATTGCCCCTCTGTTTCTCTTATCTCGTATGGCATATCACATCTCCTGTTATATATGACCTAGACTATACCCTGTACCATTTGCATTCGTTAGGACAAGCCTATGCGCGTCACTTTTTACCCCATCGGCCTCGTTTTCCACGTTTTCCACGTTGACCGCCCCTTCTTGTTGTTCTGGTAATTGTCCCGCGTTTGCCTCTGGTCATTCTGTAGACCTCCAAATTGCATCAATATCCGCCTGGACATTGCGAATGATTTCACCTGTTCTCTTTTCAGCAATATACGCGGTGGTGTGATGTGCCCACCTGCGTCTGTGTATCTTTGACTGCTCGGCCTTGTCCTGTACGTATGGAGCGTATGAGAGATTTGTACCAACAATCCCTCGTGCCCTGTTTCCGCGTAACTCCGCCTTGCCGGCCCATTTGCGTTTCAGCGTGCCGGTACGTTTGTATTTGCTACCCGCCGCTTGCTGCGGATATTGTTTCAAATCCCTTTGTAGAAGGAGTGCGGCCTCTTGCATGGAGGGGAGGAGGGATTTGGCTGTACCGAGTTTGCCCAATCTGCGCTCCAATTGTTTCAACCCTATAACCCGCACCTTGATAGGCATCATCCTTCAAACCTCCTCGTGATGGGAGCAGTATCGCATCGACAGCCTGGGTGAGCAGGAGGGTCACCCACGTTGTCAAGTCCCTCCGCCGTCTGAAATGACCCTTCCAATTCTACAATCTTGCCATCGAGAGGAGCACATATCTGGCACACCCGTTCATCCCTGGCAGTCTGCCACTCCTTTCCCGATACAACACCGCTCTCTTTCCACGCAACTAGGTT
>Ga0209349_1001463_pt1 | contig 11655 bp, 10 predicted proteins | sample ETNvirnome_2_130_FD_184067 | JGI IMG/M metagenome (GOLD analysis project Ga0209349, IMG submission 184067) | Marine viral communities from the Pacific Ocean - ETNP_2_130 (SPAdes) (version 2) | ecosystem: Environmental > Aquatic > Marine > Oceanic | place: Pacific Ocean | collected 2013-06-22
TCCATTATTAATGTAAACCAAATTTCCTGAATATGCTTCCCACCTATAATATTGCAAATAATTTAAATCATGATCTTGCCACAAATACAATATGCCACTGTTTTGTAATCTAATGTTTCCATCAATTTCCAATTTCTCATTTGGAGAAGTCGTGCCTATTCCGATGCTACTGGTGCTACTGTCTATTCGCATCACCTCTGTTTGAACGCCACCATCGTTAGCGCTAAAAATGATATCTTTATCAGAGGTTACATTTCTAATATATAAATCGTCGGAACTTACATATATTTCCGCATCATTACCACCACCGAGAATTATTTTATCGTCATCACCAAAAGATGTACTAGTACCAGCTACGGTAAGATTACCATCTATAGTAACATTTTGACGAAAAGCAACATCAAAATCAAATATATTTTTTCCAATCCATTTCATTAATCTAAATCTACATATTCAATTGTAACTTCTTCTCCTTTTTCAATTGCTTTTGCAATAGGAGAATAAACTCTTTTGTAGGCATTTCTAGATTTTCCTATAAAACCATCTTTAATAATAATATTGTTTTCCTGGCTGTCCCCTAAAAGTAAACATCCTGCACTATGGTCATCTGTATTACCACAATGTATAAGGATGTATTCAAAATTAGGAACATCTCTCACCCATAACATTCCTTTATGTATACCTGGGAATCTTTTAGCATACTTCTGGGTTATCCCCCCTACAGTTCTTAATGTTATGTTAAATTTACCAGCAGGGATTCTTGTTTCTCCACGAACCTTTAAAACTCTTCTTTCATCTTCTAAAGTATAACATAAGAATTTTAATCCAAGGTCGTTTTTTTCAAAAAGTAAGCCAGAAGTAGAATCCTCCTGGCTACTGAATCTTAAAACCTTAAGTTTCATGACTACTAGTTATCTATAGCGTCACAAATTAAATATTGAACTTTTTGATCTGCAGTTGCGGCAGTTACTTGAATGCTGCTACCACTAGCATCACTATTTAACTCCATAGGAGTAAAAAACCATTCTCCTGGTTTTATATCTGCCATTTCTAAAGCAGAGCCTTCAGATTCGCTAGCTTCTACTTCTACGGGATAATCTGTATCTACATTTTTAATAAATACATATACTCTATCATCATTTACATCTGCTAGTGCTAATTCACTACCACCACTTTGAGCTAAATGCTCTCCTGTATAAAGAGCTTGAGCTGTTGTATTAGATGTAGAAGTAAAAGACGGTGAATATGTAAATACAACTACACCGTTCTCATCTGTTAATGTAAAGCTTCCTGAAGCTGTGAATGTTGTTGACATTGTTGCCATATCTATTCTTTTTTATATTATTAATTATGCGTTTGAATCTATTTCCACTGCAAAATACTCTACAGTAACAGCTGCCGTATCTGCAATAGCATCTATAACACCAGTATCTCTAAGAATAGTAAAAAACCACTCTCCTGGCTCTAATATAGCTATAGCATTATCAGCATCATCTACCATACTTACTGTTACAAAATTTGTGTCATCAAGATTTCTTACATATACCACCTTACCATAAGTTGGGGCAGCCATAATGACGGTTCCTCCAGTCGCTACATCCAACCTACCTGTTTGTACTTGATCAATACCTGTAATGTCTAAACTAAAAGCTCCAGATTGTGATTGTGAATATCCAGTACTTGAAGTAGCTGAACAACTCATACTTGCGTTAAATGTATAATTTTTTGCCATTGTTTTATTTTTTTTACAAAATTAAGAAATTATTCCTTATTATCTACGGAATCTTTTATTTTTTTTATCTCTTCACACTTTTCATATTCTTCTAGTTCACAAAAATAATCTATTAAATCATTAAAAGTGTCTTCACTTAAATTATTTGATTTAGGATTGTAAGGTAAATAACATCCATTATATTCAAATAACTCATCAAAAGATAGTTTATTAGTAAGTAATAAATAAGCATTTAACATTGCTTCACGATATACTTCTTCTTCATCCTTTTCTAATTTATTTTTAAATTCTTTCATTATCTTTTAATTTTTTCAAAAGATCTTCCACCGAAATAAGCTCCTATTACAGTTATTAGTACTATTTGTAATAAGTCTGTCCATTTTTCTTCTACAGTAAAATTAATTGTACCAGCATCAATAAATATCATTAACACTGTAGATACAACTAGAAATGCTAAAGTCATTGGTCTTATATTTTTTGCCAGCCAAGAATCAGATTGCATATCTACAGTCCAACGACTAGTTAACTGCTTTTCCATTTCTACTTCATAAGTAGAAACTAGCTCTTTTATTTTTAATTCAGCCGCTAACTTCTCTTCTTTTGATGTGTGTAATTCATCTATTACATCACCCACACCTTCTACAAGTTCTGTAGCGCCTGTACTAAATATTTTACTCCATATTCCCATTCTATTACCAAAATATATTTTTAACTATCCAACTAATTATAGCTGCGTATAAAACCCATAATGCTTTTGTAACATTATTTTTCCATTTTTTCATTAAATGAAAACTTTTTAAATCATTTAACCAATTAGGTAAATCTTTATCTCTTTTATCTAATCTTTCTGTATTTTTATTAACTTTAACAACTAAACCAGAATCTGGATCAAGCAATTTGATCATTAGTCTATCCATTTTTTCATTTAATTCTTTAATATCTTCTCTTAACATTTCTATGTCTTTTTGTATTAAGGCTATTTCTTGTGTGCATATACTGCAATCTACTTTAGTAGGAGTTACCATCTTTATCATTTATTTATTCGGTGAATAATTCACCATTTGCTAATGTTTGTGCTTCAGTTTTTGTGAGTACAGAATTATTTGGGTAACTCATAAATTTACCTAAAGCTGCTATTGCTGTTAATTCTCCGTTTAATAAACTAAACTCTCCTTTTACAATAACTAAATCACCATCTAAACTTTTTCTTGGTGCACCTAGTTTACCTTTAAAAGTAGCTTCTTCCCACGTGGGAGTGTAAGGAGTTGTAGTTTTAATAGTTTTCCCATCTTCTTCATACGTATAGTTATTCCAACCAAGTTTAGGTTGTAATATACTAGGTACTGCAGATTTGTAAGTTGCTTTCTTTAAACATATATATAATTCGTAATGTGCCATATTTTTTATTTTTTAATTTCTGTGACTAACTTTTCCTGCGTTATAATTTCTTAATACTTCTATAGAGCTTAATTCTTTATTGTATAATAATATACCGTCTATCTTGCCTTTTAAAAATTCATCGTAAACTCCAGCTGATTGAACTCTGGTTCCAATATTTAAATTACCTGTATTCGCTGGTACCACAGCGCCAACATTCGCTTCTGATCCAAATACGTCTCCGTTTTTATAAAAATTAACATTATTAGAATCGTCTATTGTAACAACAACATGAGTCCAATCTGTACTAGTAAAAAAGGTAGATCTTGTATCTGAATACCAACCACCCGAATATATTTGAAATAATAAATCATCATCACTAGTTCTAATCTGATAAACACTACTGGGACTTCCAGCTGAAGGAGCTTTAGATAGTAATTTTTGATCACCATCTGATAATGAGTCTAATTTAACCCACATACACCAACTAGCAGCGGTACTAGCTAATTGTATAGTGCTCGCGTCTGGTACAACTACATATTCATCACCTTTGGAGGTTAAATTCAAACTACTCGTATCTTTCTGCTTATTCATTATAAATCCTTGATTATCTCTAGAAGCATCTACTCCTGCTGGGAGTAATAGGGTTTCATCACAGGTTACCGTTCCGTCATTTCCATCTCCAGTTAAATCAATCCAAGTTGCAAGACCATTATTTCTCCAATAAGCTGATAAACCACCACTACCATCTGCTTCTAAAGCAGATTTAGCTTTTCCATCGTTATATAGGTCATTAACTTCTGCTTGAGTTAAAATATCACTATAAATTGATACTTCTGTAATACTTCCAGGAACATAATCTTGAGTAAGTCCTCCTCCATGCAGAAAATTAATATTTCTTGATGCAGTAACCATAGTAGTAGTTGTAGTATAGTCTTGTCCTTCTCCATTAATATACATTGTACCTGTTGAAGATGTAGCCTTAGGTATAGTTGCACATACGTGTATCCATTTATCCTTGGTCATTTGTGTTCTACTGTCTGTATATGTAGTGTTTACACCACTTGATTGTATTTGGGTTAATAATCTATTACTACTATCAACTGTTATTCTAAAATTATCCGATTGATACGAAAAACAATTAAATAGACCCTTACTTTCTCCATCTGGACCATTTAAAAACACCCAAAAAGCTACAGTGGTATTGTCGCCAGGAGTAAAACCATTATCGCATGTAACTACATCATCATTTCCATCAAACCAAGCCAATTGATTATAAGATTGCAACGCTGTTTGCGGTATATGTAATTGTTGGTCTGCATCTGTCCAACCTGAAGCTATGCCGACTTCTTTTACGGATATATCTTTAATCCAAACAATATCACCAGTAGTCATGGCATTAGAATGAATATACAAGTTTGTTGCGTGGTCTGCAACAACTGTCATAGTTCTAGTTTCAAAACTCGTTGAATTTATAGCTGTCGCTAAAGCATTAGTACCTCCTCCTGAAGTTAAACATCTCCATATAATCGACCCTTGATTAACTTTTGTAGAAAAAGAAATTATGTAAGTCCTACCTACAACAAGGTCTGCGTTTAAGTCTTTGGCATCACTCAAAAAGATATAACCACCTGAAGCGTTGTCGACATAAGTTATTTTTACCGCACCGGCATCTTCAGCTTTAGTATTATTACCAAATACATTCCAATTAGCATCATCACCTTGAACTCCATCCCATATCTCATCCCCATGAAACACAGTCGTCGCGTGGTTTTTGTCGTTTACGGCTTTTGCTGAGATATTTGATATAGTACCTTCAAATCCTAAATTAAAAGCATCACAATCTAATTCAGTAGTATTTGTTGCTGTACCATATTGAACATAATCTCCATTTGCATCTCCTGTTGGGCCTAAATCTACACCGCCACTTGGTTGTCTAAACTTAAAACTCCCACTTGTGTAGTTAGAAACTGTAAAAGTTACTTTATACGTTGTTCCTACAACTAAAGCAGCAGTAGTATTAGCTTCTATACCTACATAAGCACCAACATCAACATCTTCTCCTGCCCATGTTGCTAATTCATCATTCAACCCAGTATTAGCACCATCTAAAATATATGATTGTTGGCCTCTATGACCATCTTGCATTGGGTACCATAATTTAAGATTTGAATTTGTAAGGGATGAATCACTATTATTTAAAGCAAGTTTTTCTGGGTTTAGGTAGTCGTAGGTTACGTCGGCTTGGGTGAATGCTGCATCCCATATTTGGAAGTCTGAGAATTTAGCTGTTATAAAAGAACCACCTGAACTATTATCAGAGCCAATTGCAGCTGTTGTATTAGAGGCTATTGATATGTTTTGAATTGTAAGATCTGTACCGAGTTGATGTCCATTTAAAAAGCCCTTAGCGACAGTTCCATCCAATACAACTACGCACCTTAAATATACGTCTGTTGCTATCGTGCCAAACATATTTTTCCACCCATTCCCATCATAAAACTTAAATTTATTACTGCTAAACCCCACTATAAATCTAATTGTTGAGTTTAAATCTATAGCGTATCCTGTGGTTGTCGCTGTGTTGATCCAAAAAGCTACTGTAGCTTTAGTACCTTCTAAAGTAAAGCCGTCTAAACGAAGATTATCCGCAACCCCATCAAATTCTAATCCTCGACCAGAATATATTTGTCCGTGGTTATTATTTCCAGAGGTATCTAACGCTCTAGCTTTTTTCGGTAATTCTATTGTTTGTATTGTCGTCGCCATTATGATAAAGTTCCGTGATTTGTACTATGATAATCTTTAACTCCACCGCTCCCGGCAGTTCCATCTGTAGCAGTTTCTTCATCTAAATTCCACCATGATACTAAACTTGCTGTTTCATCTGATGTTAAATCTGAATATTTTTTCCACATAATTGATTTAATTTGTGCTTGGGTTAATGCTGCACTAAAAAATCCTACATTACATATGTATCCATCAAAATGATGTCCAGAATCACCAGACTCTCTAAATCCTATATACATTGGAGAATTATCATCATGATTAGTAGTACCAACACTTGTGTCGCTTCCATCAGCAACTCCATCTAGATAATAAAAACAATCATCTTCTGATTGGTCATACACAACAGCAACATGATGCCATAATCCATCATTAAGTGCAGTATTAGAAACTGAGTTCTCGTTTGTTCCTGAAATAAACATTAATTTACCAGCAGAGTTTAAAAATAAACTTTGAGCTCCATTACTATCATCTCTTTTGGATATTATATATTCACTACTACCACCATTAGATTTAACCCAAGCTGTATAAGTAGTATCAACATCACCTATTTGTAATGATGCTCCATTTCCATAATCTATATAATCGGTATTACTTCCTACAAAATACGCAGCACCATCACTTAATGGTTGGACAGGATTTAATTTATAATTATGTCTTAACACTAAATTATCAGATACAACAGATTCTTTAAAAGATTCATTTAAAGGATGAACTATATTTGCTCCTAATCCTAGCATTAATTTCTTTTATTTAGCATTATTCTCCTATATAAGCAATAAGCATTCCTGAATCTATATCTATTTCAGTCCAACGACCAAAAATAGTTACTCCAGAAGGGAATTCATCATTAACATCAATTGCGTCTCCACCAGTTCCAGAAATAGCAGTTGCTGTAGCTGCATCATGAGCAGCTGTATCTGTACCAACAAATTCAGCACTATGATGATTGGTATCTGCAACTAAACCTGAACTAGTATCAAGTGTTGTAGTATCCAAGAAAGTAATCGCTATAAACACTTTATTCGTTGGGGGCGTAATAGCACCACTCACTGATGTAAAAACAGACCCTAATTGACCAAAGCTTTTTTTGTATAAATCATCTATATTCGCCATAATTTTTAATTTTTAATTTTTACAAAGTTAATAAATTTCGTTCTTTTATTAGATACATAACATCTTTATTTTTATTTGTATGTAATATTTGCATAATCTTTTCTTACCTCAGCAAAAGGAGTAATATCATATTTTATTTTTTTAATTGCTTTACTAGTGCCTCTTTCTCCATAAGGACCAGAACGTTTTATTTTTTCTCCTCTAGCAGCCTCACCTATCATTTGAATTGTATTTTGAACTGTATTAATAGATGTTGGCTTAATTCTATATTTAAGGAATCTATCAACATCTACAGTGGAGAATACATCATTTTGTAATCTTTTTAAATATTTTACAGTTGGTTTATTTCTATCATCATCATCATCTAAAACAGCTATCAAGGAAAGAAGTAAGAAAGTTAACCCTAACCCTCTAACTACATTTTCCATTTCTTGTTTCTTACTCTTAGATAATGATTGATACTCTTTTACCACTTGTTCCATTGTTAATTCACCTCTAAAGAATTTTCTAAATATACTCATAGCAAATGAGCTTCCAGCTCTATAACTTCCTATATTCACTTCTCCAAATCTATTAATATCTTCAGGAGAATATCTGTCTGCCACCAAAGTGATAAACCATTTCTTAAATTGTAATAACGCTCTACCATAAGAATACATAGATAACAGTGCAGCATCTATAGGAGTATATCCTTCACCATGAAGTGTAGCTATTTTATGATTTATATATCTAACTCTTTTATCTGAGACTTGTCCTGAATTAAATTCTTGATCGGTTAACATTCCTAAAAATGCAGATCCTTGAATGTAATGTTCTGTCTGTTCCATAAATATATAAGACAAATTAACTATTTTACCAATTACTCCTTTCCTTTGATCTAAATGTACAAAATCATCAAAGCTATATTGAATTAATCTGTGGTCTTTTAATATTTGTCTAGATTTATAAAAATCCGTCCAGAATCTTTTTTCACCTTTAATGAATTGTTTACCACCACGTTTACGTAATTCTTGATATTTACCTGCAAGTGTGTTCCCAACAGCTACAGGAATGCTAAAACCTAAGAATCTTAAAGATGTAAGCTGAACAAAACTATCAATAATTTTATCGCCTGTTTTCCCAAATATTCCAGTTCTTTTTTTCTTTTCTATAAATCCTTCTTTCCACCATCCTACTAAATATTCAACTGCATTCTTATTGTCTAGGTTTTTATTAAAAGCTATAATAGAATCTATTAGAACACTTAAATTAGACATTCCTGCAAACCCTCCTTCTTTAACCTCTAAATCTCCATGCTTAAATAAAGAACTTCTAACAAATTCTAATAAAGAAGTATTAAGATCATAAGAAGCTTTTTCAATTCTAACACCCTTTCGTCTTTCATATTCATTTATGATATCAACATCTATCTCTTTAATTCCTTTAACTTTCTGATTAACTATTCTTTTTAATGCAGCTCCATTGTTTACTAATGCATCATATTCTATATCTGATAATAAAATATCTGTTCCGTCTTCATGCTTACCTTTATTTTTTAATGCTTTAGCTTTTCTTCTAAGTTTATCTAATTCTAAAAGTTCTACTGTACCACTAATTCTTTTAGTTCTACCTTTATAAACAAAATATTTCCATTCATAAAATGTTTTAAGCTTTCTTTTACCATCTATATCTTTACCATATACCTTTACTTTATCATAACTGCTTGAATCAGTATTAAGATTATATAATCCAAATAAACCACTTTTAGACATAGATTCAATTTCTCCCATTTGCATATTAGGAACAAGTGTTTCTGATATTACCGCTCCTGATTTATCTTGAACTTTTTGGAATAATGTAACCATTGACTTATATGTAGAATAATATTCTTTTTCTTCTTTACTTAAAGTATCCCAAACTCCTGCTATTTCATTTGTATCAAGAAGTCTTATATTGCCATCTTTTACCACACTAATATTACCATATAAGATTCTAAATCTATCACTTGGAATAAGAGCCTTTTTTATTCTTTCTGCAATTGATAAACTTCTGTTTTTAGATTTTACTAAAGCTCTATGCTTATTATCTATTATCTCTTTATAAACTTTAAATCTTCTAATATATTTAGTATATTCTTTTTCTGCTTCGTTAATAAGATATTGAATCTCAGGCCTTTCAGATGTCATGTTATTTGAGCCAAGCCATTTTCTTAAATTAGATATATCATTTTGTGGTACACCATCTTCACCAGGAACATTATATTTATACCCTTGCTTGTCTCCAGCATCTCTTAGGAATTCTGTTTGAATTTTAAATGCTCTTTGCCCTATCTCTTTCTCTAGCATTTCTGCAACACCTTTAGTAGCAGAGTGATCCATCTTTCTAAACTCTGCAGCTTTTTTTATAAGTTCATCTATTTCAAATTTAGAAAGAGGCTTTTTAGTAGTTATATAACTTATATATTCTTGTGCTAATTTTAAATCATTTAAATAAGAATTATATCTACTTTTTAGATGAGCATGTGTTTCAGATTTTTTATCAATTTTATCAATATCAATTCCTTTATCAGCATTCCATTGTTTCCATGTTAATTCTTTTACACCACCTCCTAAGTAATCTCTATTATAAGATCTATTAGGGCCAATAACTTTTTTACCTTTTCTAATTGTTCTATTATTTCTAGAAGATTCACTAATCTCTCTATCTAAAGAATATCTATCTACAGGATTATTTACTTGAAATATTGCTCTATTTAATTCTGGTGAAATATTAGGATCTCCCTTCACCTTTCTTCCTTGATCGTCTTTTACAATTGTTTCTATTTCTTTATTAATAATCTCCATATAACTTTCGCTAAAGAAAGGAGCAAATGAAGTTCCTGTCAATCCAAAACTATTAAATTCAAACTCTAATTCAAAAATAAGATTCTTGCCTTCATCATTTAATTTATCAAAAGATTTTCTTATATCTTCTAGTGTTTTATAATTAGTATATGCATTTATTTCAGCATTATTAAGAACTATTAATTCTCTACCTTTAGCATTTACGACAACCTCTAACACTTTCTCTAAAAAGAAGTTTCCTTTATTTTCTTTCTTTAATTTTTCAAATTCTTCTAATAAAGTTGTTCTGTCTCTTGCTCCATGTAATAATGATATATTTTGTTTAAGATGATTTTTTACAACTTGATTTGTAATTGCAGATTTATTATCTCTATGTTTTTCATCAAGTAAAGCTCTAGCTTCTTTTGAAAATATACCTTGCATATAAGGAGTGAATCTTATATCTGTTGCAGAAGCCCTGTTAAGCACACCATTAAATAATCCTAATGCATGTGTTACAATTTTACTATTAACAGTTTTACCCATTTTATAATAAAGATTTAAACCTCCTTTTTCTTTTTTATTTATAATAACCGCACCTTTTGTGATTTCTTCTATATTTTCAGTGATGGTTTTTAATTCAATAGGATTCTTTTCTATAGTTTGATGAACAGTAAAAGCTTTAGAGAAAGGTCTTACAATATCTTGATTATATTTTTCTAAAGCATAAAGCATTAGTATAGCTCTTTTTTCATGAACCTCTTTAATTTTATTTTCAGATGATGTTAATTTATTTATATCTAAATATATACCTCTTCTACTTAAAGTCGTACTTATTTTTTTCCATTGATTGATATTATATGCTTCACCCATCTCAGCAGGAACTTTGTATATTTTACCTTCATCTACAATTTCATAAGCTGGTGTTTTTTCAAATGAAAAAGTTAATTTTGAACCTCCATATTTTTTCTTCATAAACTCTACAAGCTCATTAAAATTAATTGTATCGTCAGCTAAAAACATAGCATCTATATCGCTATCTTTAGAAATATAATTTTTACTTCTGCTTTTCTTAAACTCCATATATTCTTTAACAACAGGAGAATTAAATAATACTGTTAAATCATTTAATGAATAACCAAGTCTTCTAAGAAGTACATAAGGGAATACACTTTGTTTACTTAACCCTAACTTACTAGCATACTGATGTTTAGCATTATCTAATACTATATTAAGAAGTTGTGCTACACCAAACCAATTACCCACTCCATTTTCTAAACTAGTATCATCAAAATATTCTGTTCTTTTTACGCCATTTATTGTTATATCAAATGGTAAAGCTTCTTTATTATTAGAAAATATATTAAATGATCTTTGTAGTGCAGCTACCATACCAACCATATCAGAAGCAGGTACATTATCTTCAAACATTTGTGCATCACCCCATGGAGTTAATTGAGATTCTTTAGATGTTTCTGGCCTTCCTGCTATAGCATTTTCAGCATCTTTAATAAAATCTATATCTGCTGTAAGCTCTGAGAATTTATTATCCTTACTTACTAAATCTATATACTTATCAAGGAATTCATTAGACCAACCTCTCCATTGTTTTTTAGCCACTTCCTCTTTTGTATATTTAAAATTCATATGTATAGAGTCTCCATCTAAATCAGCCCCCCAATATTTACTCACCCAAGCAGGGATAGTAATAACTGATGTTGGAGATGTACCCACTTGTTTATGAAAATCTTTTACAATAAATACAGCACTACTCACTTTACCGTGTGCAGGAATCCTTGTGCCTATAAATAAGCTCCCTACAGTCACTCCGTTCCTTTTTAG
>Ga0209349_1001464_pt1 | contig 11653 bp, 24 predicted proteins | sample ETNvirnome_2_130_FD_184067 | JGI IMG/M metagenome (GOLD analysis project Ga0209349, IMG submission 184067) | Marine viral communities from the Pacific Ocean - ETNP_2_130 (SPAdes) (version 2) | ecosystem: Environmental > Aquatic > Marine > Oceanic | place: Pacific Ocean | collected 2013-06-22
ATTGATTATTTGAAAAAAATCGGACTTGATGAAAAGGAAGATGCCTAAATACTACGATTTATGATAAGATTTAATGCAAAAAAATGATATAGGAAAAACCGCAGGGATTAGTGGTGCAGTTGCAGTTATAGTTTCTATAATCTGTCAAGTTTTCCATTCTGGTGGAGTGCCATGAATTTAATAGAAGAAAAAAAACCAAAAGCAAAAAATCAAGATGAGGCTTTTATTGATACTTTAGTTGAAATGTTATCTGAACCACATCATGATTTAGCCTGGAATGAAAAGTTTAAAGCTGTTGTGAGAAAACATTTTGATATTTAATGTCTAGTCTAGCTGGATATAATGTAGGGGAAGAAGCTTCCGAAGTTAAAAAAAATCTTTTTGAAAATAGAGATTCTTTTATTATGTTAGTTGTTGCAGGAGTTGTAGGTGGAGCTATTACCAGATTTGTAATTCCAAAAGAGATAACGGAAGGTTCTATTTTTAATCGTTTTAGGTCATGGTTCGGATATGGCCAGGAAGAAGAAGAAGAAGAAGAATAATATACTAGTTTAATTTTGTAGTCTTTTCATGGAGAATGAACTGTTAGGAATTATAGCAATAGTGGTAACTGCTCTAACGATCTTCGGTATGAAGATAAGATCAACTTAGAAAATCCACCTTCTTTTTTTTTCTATATCTACCTAAATACTTCTAGTTTTAATGATAATTATTAAAAATGGCTAACAAGAGAAAAACAAAAAAGCAAAGAGCAGCAGCAGCTAAAAAAAGACGTGGATCAGTAAAATCTATGGTTAGAAAAGCTGCTGACAAGTTAGCAGCTCCAGTAGCATTTTGGTCGCAACTTTCTCAAAAAGATTATGAAGTTCTAAATGCTAGTCCACAGTATCACGCATTAGATTATTTAGGAAAACTAAAAGTAGCTGCAAATATTCTAACTGGTTCATTAACTGGTAAAGTAGCATTTAGTGATCAATACAATCCTAGCCCAAATGGATCTCCACGAATCAACCCAGCAGGAGTTATAAACAAATGGACAGGAATTGGTTTAGCAGGAAAAATTTACAGTATGGTAGGTAAACAAATGGGATTACCAGAACAAGCAGCTATTGGTAGAATCGGAACTAAAATAATTTATGGTGGAGCAGTTGGTGGATTCTTTGATCCTCCTTCAGCACAAGGTAGAGTTTCTACATATGCAGTAACACCTAACGTTATGGTACAAAATAGAGCAACAACACAAAGACGACATTCACAGTTTAGAAGGAATTTAAATTATGTTCCTCCTGATTCATTCGATTATTCAACTGGGAGTGCATTTAGATGAGCGGAAGTTGGGATATTGCAACAGCAACTAGTATAGGTACTGGTACAGCAAAAACCCAAATTAACGGTGGTAACAATCTAACAAAACCAACACAAGCTGTTAACCTGGTTGAAGTAGTACCATACATTTCATCTAGTGGAGCTATGACAGCAGGAGAATCATTAGCAGTTACATTAGAAATAGATTCTTTTTCAGTTGATCTCTTACCAAAAAGAATTATCGTACCACCAATACAATCTGGTCTAGGAACTACAATAACTCAAGTAAATCCATTACTAGAAGCCTATGAATGTAATACTGGTTTACAAGAAGGAGCAACTTCACAATTTATTTTGTCAGGTACAAATCAAATTGCACCAACCGTAGCAACCAACCTGGCCTGTGCATTACATTATTCAACTACTCCTCCAAGTAGACCAGAACACTTTTACCACAAACCTGATGATGAAACAAATTTCACTACTGCCACGACCACAAGTGGAAATAATTTCACAGTAAATGATGGTATGTGGTTAGAAGATATGTTTGTGAGTGTCTTTACTGCTGTTTATACAGTATCACAATCTCTAACTGGTTATGGTGAATTTTCATCTAACGACTTTGGTAATTCATTACCACTAAAAGTTCCAATGCAACCTGGTTGTGCTTCATTAGGTGCAACAGGAACACAAGGAATTTTAGCATTGGCTAGTTATCATAATACACATATGCCAATGAAAACAAGTTGTAAGATCAATACTAGCTTCACCAATGATATAACACAAACTGGAACTACCAGTTTCATAATGGGTGTAGGGTACACCAAACAGTGAGGTTTTAAAACTCATGTCGAGTTTTAAGCCAGCTCTTATAAAACCCACATATGATGTTGCGAATTTTGGAGAAGATCTATCATTACCATTAAATTGTTTATCTGGTTCTACTGCTACTCTAACTCCTAGTACAGCAACTTTTGTTCAAGTGTTAGAAGATGGTAGAGTGCCGATAGATTCAGTTCCAGAGTTCATAACAGATAGTGATAAAATGGCTATGATAACAGCTGGTGATGATACAGATTTCGATACTACATGGCAGTTTGAACCAGATATGTCGGCTCAGGCATATACTATCAGTTTTAATTTTGCCGTAGGAATGAAAGTTAGTGCCTATACTTCTGGTAATTTTAAAATTTCAGATGTTCAGGTTGTATGCAAACAGATAGGAGGAGGAGAAGGAGATTTCACTTATGTTAATAAAATAATAGATCCTGGAATGACAAACATGGCAGGAGTAGCTGAACAAGTAGCAATAATTAATTTTAGCACAACAGTATCAGCAAAAGTTTTTGATAAACCCATAACTTTTCAAATTAAAGTTAATACAGATAACGCAACTGGCACTTATCAAACTGGAATTATTCCGTTATTTTGTTATTTTGCTTCTGCCGTTCCTAAAACATGGACAACTTCAAGCATTTTAATGCACTTACACGCTGATCTAGCTCATGCATTCCCAATATTTAGAGATCAAGATAATATGAACATGTTAGATACAGGTATTGGATTATGATCATAGAAGAAGTACCATTTTTTACAGAATTTGTAATATTGGGATTAGTTTTAGGATTTGGTTATGGTTTTACTAAATTATTTTTGAATCATGCAAAAGATAAAAACAAAATAACTAGAAAAGAAAAGAAAGTTGAAACAGATAATAAATTAGAAAATGAACTGGATAAATATTTGGATAATGCACCAGCTATTATTCATCATTTAGAATCTGAGATTGCAAATTTAAAAGAAAAAGGATCTACACCAGAACAAACACAAAGATTAGAATCAGAATTGAACCAGGCTAGGACATTACAAAAATATGAACCGATAATAAGAATAGCAGGGAAGCCATTATTAAAAAAAGCCATGTCTTTACTTGATAATTTTAAGGTGTAAAAATGGTAGCTATTCAAAGTGCTACGTTAGCTAGAGAAATTGGAAAAAGAGGAATGAAAGCTAGTGGAGAATTTTTAGAAAAAAAGTTAGGATATAATTTTGTTGACCTTGTTACAAAACTTGCACTTTTTTATATAATTGCTTTTCTAATTGCAAAATACATGGAGGCAATTATTTATTTTCAAGGTGGTTTGTCAACAGTTGCAGGATTTTTTGGAATAAAAATGGCACAAGCTAATCAACTTCCAAAACAATGGGTTGAATTGTTTGTAGATACTAATCACCAAACTTATACTTCTACTCCTACTGGAGCTGGTCAGTTTAATCCTCCAGGTTGGGATAGACCGTATGATTACGGAACACCAGAGCATCAGGAAGCTGAACCGTATTTATTTCCAGAAAAAGAAGTTAAATTCAAATTTTGGGATCTTGTAAATGCCATTGCAATTTTCTATATCGGTTGGGAAGCTTACAAATATTATAGAAATGATGGTAGAGATTTTCTTACTATGGCTATTTTTTCATTAATGGGTTTAATGATAGGTGTATTGTCATTTTCAAAGTTTTTAGGCAAGTTTTCCTTAAACAGATTCCAGGAGGAAAATAAATAATGCCTAGAGTAAGTGGAAGATCGATTGGTGGTGGAACTGGTGGAAGTGGAACTAGTGGTAGTGCTTCATCAGGCGGTTCATCAGGTGGTTCAACAAGTGGTTCAAGTGGTAGTGCTTCATCAGGCGGTTCATCAGGTGGTTCAACAAGTGGTTCTAGTGGTAGTGCTTCATCTGGTGGAGGAGGCAGACCTTCAAGAGTATCAGTTTTTACTAGCCCTCCTCCTCAAACAGCAACGGTTGTTCCTCCATCTATGGAAGCTCCAGTAAAACCAGAAAGAGTTGATGTTCATGATCCTTCTACTGAAATGAGCTTTAAACCATTTGGAGATATTTTAGCAGGATCTTTTGGTGAACCTACACAGCAAACTGGTGTATCAACAGATCCTTTTAGAACCATTGATGGTCAACTTGCATTTTTACAACCAGAACAACAAGTTGTACCACCAGAACAAGATTTTCTTCCACCAGAAGAACAAGAAGTTCCTATTGAAGAACAAGTTTTGCCTCCTACAACGTGTCCTAGAAATTGTAACATAATTCATGTTCCAACTGGTATTGTTTCGTATGAAGGAATGTGTAGTTGTTCAACAATAGAAAGATATGAGCAAGATCCTAATTATAGAGTTGAATTTACAACATTAGAACCAGAAGTTATACCAGAAGTTATACCAGAAGTTATACCAGAAGAAGAACCAACAACAGTTGAAGTTGAACCACCTGGTGTAGTTGAAACTTCATGTTATACGGTTCATGGTCAAACACATGAATTAACTCAACAAGCTGTGGATTATTATAGGAATATTGGTGTAACTGTTACTCCATGTGAAGTAGTAGAAGAACCAGCAACCGTTGATGTTATTCCACCAGAAGAACCAACACCAACTCCAACTCCAACTCCAACACCAACTCCAACTCCAACTGGATTAGCTAATTTTGGAATTGCAGGAATTTTATTTGCAGGAGTTTTAGCACTTCCTATTTTATCAGGGTTGGGTAAGTGGAAATAACTCCCTAAATACTAGAATTTTATAGATAAAATAATGGTTAAAAGGAAAAGATCTGGAGGTTTTACAGATCTAAATTTCACTAAGGAAGATCTATCTAGGAATAGTCAGAAAGTGATAGCTAAAGTTGGTTATCATCTTTTGTTAAGAGTTAAGAAAAGAACAGCTATTAACGCAGTATGGGAAATAAAAGTATTAGCGAAAGGTCAGAAAGTAAGATCAATAAAGAAAGTTATAGGATTTAAAACCAAAACAATGTTAAAAACAGTAAAAAGAAAAGCTAAGAGTGTAACAAAAAAAGCTAAAGGAAAATTCAAAAGAGCAAAAACAGCTAGAACCAGGTCAGATAATGGTAGGTATGGATCTGCTATTCCAAATAAAAGAATAGGAAGAAAATATAAAAAATATACTGCTAAAAAAAGAAAAGGGATTCATTATACTAAAACAGGTCAACCTTACAAGCTTCTAGCAAATGGACAAGCAAGATTTGTTAAACGTTGAAAAACGATTCCTTAAACGCTGATAATACTACTACTAAAATAGATTCATTGTGGGCTAACCAACAAAAGATCATACCAATTCCACCCCTATCTTCATTAAAATTGCATGGTGATAACTGCGGAGGTTTTAGGGCTTGTCATACTTGTAGAGGAACAAGGTTTGTCTATATTAGATCAAAGTGGGATAATAGAATAACTTATAAAAAATGTATGGCGTGTAATGGTAATGGATCGATTGATGTACGAACCCTTAACTGATATACAAAAGAAGCAGTATATGACGGAGTTAGGTTTAGAACCTATCCTGGCCTATTATAACAAAGAGATTCTAAAGCATGATCATATGTGTTTTAAGAACTTGGAAATAAGAGTAAAAAGGAATAGAATTTTTAAATTGATGCGTGAAGAAGAAAAAGAATTATCTTATCATAATTGGCAATGATTCCATTGTGTAGCCATAGCTTGAGCAATTCCTGGATAAGTACGACTTCGTTTTAATCCTCTATCTTTAGAGGGTTTCATTTTCCATATTTTATTTTCTCTACCACTAACTAATTTAGTTGGTTTTAGTTTTGGCAAGTTCTTTAACCATAAGCAAGTTGCTTTAGTTTCACCGTGTCCAAACTGATAAGGCTGTATTATCTGGTCTGGTTTTCTTATATGGGTTGAAATAATGCCGATAGGGTTTTCTAGTGCTATTTTTGGAATACGACATAATAAAAGCCTGGAAATAAAATCTAATGCGTTTTGTTGTTCTGTTTGTTTGTCCTTAAACCATCTAGCACCACTTACGCATAAATGCGTACATGGTGGAAAAAAAATTCCTAGATCCCAGTTATCATTTAATATTGTTCTAACGTCTTTTTGTATATGATAGGCCTGGTTAGTTTCTGTTGGCAATAGATCACATGAATAAGCCTCATGCCCTAACTTTCTAAATTGATCTCTTACTATTCCAGTAAATTCACAACCGATTAAAACTTTCAATTTTTGGTATCTTCACAATTAAAGTAAGAATCAACAAAGCTTTGAAGTGTCTTACGGGTTAATTGTGTTTTATTAATATTTAATTCAATAACTAATTTTTCAAGTTTTCTAACAAGTTCTAAATCTTCTTTGGATTTTGTTTTAGGCTTCCAATTAAACTGATATTTTTCTGGTCTAATCATTTTTCAAAGTCCTCTTTTTAATTCAGTATAGTGTGTGTGATGTTGGATATATTTTACACCTGGATATTTATTTTTTAATATATTATTTATTTTATCAGGATAATCTTTTTTATTAAAATTTAATACTATTGTTTCTTTCAAACTAGTAAATTGATAAGGTATTTTTTCGCCTTTATACGTTAAATAATAAATTTTATCCATACTGATCATTTTTCTAAATCTCTCCATTTTTTAAGAACCTGGATAAAATGACGGTTAGAATCATCTGAATATTTTTCAATAAATTCAGTAATAAAACGATTTTTTATTATTGTGTATGGTGTTTTATGCTTCAATTAGATCCTCTTTTTGTATTAGTCCTAATAATTCAGCGTGTGATCCACAGTCACGCCATAAGATAAACTGTTTTTTTGTTTCGATTCCTAGTGTGCAACTTCTATAATCAAAGCCAACTGATAAAGCTGGAATCTTATAATTTTCTATTATATGCTTAATCATTAGGCCTGGCGACATTGCCATTTTTAATCCTGGTTCTAGTTTCTCATAATCAATATTTTTATTATATTGCTTTAGTGTTTTCTGGTCAACCTCAAAAATATTCTCTTTAAAGTTTAAAGTTTCAAATGGTAAATTTTTATCGATCCTTCTTTCTGCTTTTACGACTTTATTATTTTTAAAATAAATTATAGCCTCATCATAATCCTGGCTATAAAGATAAATTTTATTTTTGGCTTTGTTTGTTTGTACCATATAACCACAATCCTCAGAAACATTAAAGGCGTGATCATATATTTTATCAAATGATTGATCTAGGTAAAGATCCATTTCTCCAAAAAAGTGAGTGTAATCGGTCATTTTAGATCCTCGTTTGTTTCTAGTTTTGATTCTCTATCCATATCTTTTTGATCATAATCATAATCGGATAAAATCCATTTTAAGAGATTAATTTCAATTAAATGATCATATTTTTCTTTTTTGGTAATTTTGGGATCGTAGAATATACCATCATTATTCTTAAATTTGGGATCGGTCTTTGCTCTTAGATAGTCTAATAGTTTTACAATGTCGTATTTTGATTTCATTTGTATAACCCCTTATTCATTATTTTTCTTTCATAGATTTCATCAAATTGCTTACTTAGTAAAAGAAAACATTTAACACATATATGAAAATTAGTATTTAGATTATTTTCATCTAACCAAAATCTTTTAAATTCTCCTCTAGTTCGTTTTTTACATATTTTACAAGTTGTAGAACCAAACCAACTTCTAATAAAACATTCCATTTTAAAAGCCTCCACAATAAGAAACCTGGTTAGCCATAATCAAACTTCTTTCCTCACTTGACCAGGTACTTCTCAATCTTATCGTGTTCTGGTTTGTTCTTATTACCATGATTATATTACGGTAACGTACTATTTAAATGTTTTAATGCTGTTAGGCGTGAAAAGTTTAAAGATCACTAAGTTTTGATAAAATACGGTTGAGAAATAACTTTTGGTAGATCATATGGAGGTGAACTGATTGAGAAAAGAAATATCTAAACCTGGTTCTGTGCATGGAGATATTGTGTGTCAGAATAAAATAAAAGAAGTTTAAACAATGAAAACGAATTAGGCAAACCGTTTCGAGTTTTTCTTTTATTTTGCCTTTATTTAAAAAAAAAAATATGCTATTTTTCTGAAATTTCTTTCAGCATTATAGCTATTTTGCCACAATCAGATTTAGTTAGGGTTATGCCTTTTTTATCTCGGTTTCTTTCTTCAATAAAAAAAGTTCCTTTTTCTTTGGTTTCTTCTGACCAGGACTCATTTGTGATCTTTTTAATCACCAATGTTTTTTCCTTTTCGAGTTCTACAACATATAGATCCTCGAAAACACTTTTTACTTCGTTTTCCATTTTATCACTTTTTGCTAGTAGTTGACCATCTTTAAGATCTGTGTATGTGTTTGTGTCAGGATTGAATAACATTTTTCCTATGACATATTCTCTTTTGTAAATGCTCAACGTGGGATTTTATGCCATAATACTACTTAAATATTTAGCTTTAATTTATTAAAGCTGTATATTCAGGCTTAGATCATTAGCTCAACGTGGTTTAAGTCCTGGAATACTCTTTTTTATTAGTTAGTTATTATAATTCTGTTGAGTTTCCAACTTTCATTAAAAACGTATCCTGCCTTAAAGCGAAGTAAAAAAAGTTTAATCCATGAAGGAAGAAACCAGGCCAATATAGAATATGATGATTGGCATTTACCAGGCCAAAAGGAAAAAAGATCATTTTGTGGCGATTGGTCTTATATGGGTTGTTTGAATAAGCAAAATCACAGTAATGGTGAAATTTTTTTAAAACCTTTTCAGAGATCTTGTTTTCGTGCAGACTGTGAACAATGCTGTTTTAAATGGCTTGGGCGGTCAGCTAGTAAAGCAACAAAACGAATGAAGTTGTATGAAAAACAGTCAAAAAAAATCGCAAAACATATTATAATTTCTGTTCCATATTGGGATTATTACAAACCAAAAAAAGAGATAGCAAAAAAAGCTTACCAGGTTTTAAAGGAAGTTAAAGCCGATTCAGGTTTAATTATTTTTCACCCTTTTAGGTATCATAAAAAAACGGATATGTGGTATTATTCACCACATTTTCACGTTTTAGGTTTTGGTTGGGTTGAGAATGTAATTCAAACTTATAATAAATATGGTTATGTGATAAAAAATTTAGGTAAAAGAGAAACGGTTTTTGGTACTATTTATTATCAGCTAAGCCATTGTGGAATTAAAAAACATAATCATGCATTGACCTATTTTGGTGAATGTTCATATAGCAAATTGATCATGGAAAAAGAAGAAGAAGAATCAAAAAAATGTCCTTTTTGCCAGGAAAATTTAATAGAACTTGATTATGATAACAATGTAGAGTTAAAACCAGATCCGAATATAATGGAATCTTGGTATATGGCTAAAAGTTACGAATGGTTTGTAAAAAATCTATATTTGAAGATATAAATTTTTTATAAAAATTCTTTTCTAATAAATCAGATTCAGTTATTCCGTATAATTGTTTTAATTTTCTTGCACAAAAATAACAAATCCTGGTTTTTTTCATAAATTTGTAAGATCCTTTCATACATTTTTCATTTTTAAATATAAAAAAATGTGATAAACATCTCATTTTATTGAAATTCTTACAACTTTTCGGTATTTAAATTGTTTTCCTCACGGAAAATTGCCTAATCCGTGAGGAAAGACGGCTTTTGATTCTGGGAATCAATGAATTTTAGCCTTAGTTCTACTTATATCTTCTTATGGTGTATTCATGGTGTATTAATGTCATGAAATGTAAAAATAATGGTGTAAAAAATAAGGGTTATGAAGTATGTTTTTGGCGTTATTAAGAGGGCTAGTTATTCCAAGAGTAAAAAAATTACCAGGTCACGTAGAAAACACTATTTTTGTTATGAATTTGATGTGGAGAGTGGCAAATTCAAAAGAGTTCGGATTTCAACCATTAAGGCAATTTACTACAAAATTACGTTTATTTTCGGATTAAAGGCTAAAAAAGTAACTAATGTTTATTGTAAGGATTGTAAAAAGCATTATGATTGTATAGTAAATTTTTGGGATAAGGATTTAGATTGTCCAAATTGTTAAACCTAAATACTGTTAGTGGATTTGTTTTATAATGGGTGGTAAAAGATTAATCGGTTCTGTTGGTCTAGCTGATAGTGGTGTTCCAGACGATCTGCTTACCACAAAAGGTGACATGCACGGTTTTTCTAGTGCTAATGCCAGGATTCCAGTTGGTACGAATAATTATTCTGTGCTAGCTGATTCTTCTCAAACATTAGGGTTAAAGTGGGGAGCTAGTGCAACAAGTGTGTTAAGTGCAACAGGGGATATTTTGTATGCAAGTGGAGCTAATACGCTAGCTAGATTAGCGAAAGGTGATAATGATAAAGTCCTAACGTTAAAAGCTGGATTACCGTCATGGGAATCTTCTGCTGGTGGTGGAAAACTTGAGCTTGTGAATTCAACTACATTAGGATCTGATGCAGGTGATATTGATACGAGTTTTACAGCACTTGATTTAACAGAAGTGTCATGTCTTGTAGTAGATTGCATGTTATCTATGGCTAATGGAAATTCAGTTGCTATGACTATTAATGGTTCCACAACATCTGAATATCAGCAAGATGGAACAACTACAACAGGTGGAGCTACAAGTATTATTGAGCGTGTGAATGTTGCTGATTTACTTCTCTATGATGGAAATGCAGTCGTGTGTACATCACATTGTATTTTATACCCTGCAACTACAACGACAAAAGCTAGGGGAGTAAATGGGATATTACAGACAGCAATAGGGCAACCTAGTACAGGTCAGTATGATGCATATTGTGTTAATATGGACGTAAACGGAACCACAGACATTGATCAGATTACAGTTACTGGTGGAGAGAATTTACTAGCAGGATCAATAATGAATATATACAAGGTGAGTTTGTAATGCACTTAACAAAAGCCAAAGCAGAAACGGAAGCTCAAGCATTTCATAAGAAATTTAACAAAAAAAATAAATCTTCATTTGAGTTGAATACTGATACACTCGGTAATATTTTAAGTGTAAAAACTAATGATAAAAAAATAATTGATTATTTGAAAAAAATCGGACTTGATGAAAAGGAAGATGCCTAAATACTACGATTTATGATAAGATTTAATGCAAAAAAATGATATAGGAAAAACAGCAGGGATTAGTGGTGCAGTTGCAGTTATAGTTTCTATAATGTGTCAGATTTTCCATTCTGGTGGAGTACCATGAGTTTAACAGAAGAAAAAAAACCAAAAGCAAAAAATCAAGATGAGGCTTTTATTGATACTTTAATTGAAATGTTAGCTGAACCACATCATGATTTAGCCTGGAATGAAAAGTTTAAAGCTGTTGTGAGAAAACATTTTGATATTTAATGTCTAGTCTAGCAGGATATAATGTAAAAGAAGAAGCTTCGGAAGTTAAAAAAAATCTTTTTGAAAATAGAGATTCTTTTATTATGTTAGTTGTTGCAGGAGTTGTAGGTGGAGCTATTACCAGGTTTGTAATTCCAAAAGAGATA
>Ga0209349_1001467_pt1 | contig 11638 bp, 17 predicted proteins | sample ETNvirnome_2_130_FD_184067 | JGI IMG/M metagenome (GOLD analysis project Ga0209349, IMG submission 184067) | Marine viral communities from the Pacific Ocean - ETNP_2_130 (SPAdes) (version 2) | ecosystem: Environmental > Aquatic > Marine > Oceanic | place: Pacific Ocean | collected 2013-06-22
TTCAGGAAGAGTACTGGGAACGTAGGACATTTGAACTTCCGAGTTTAGCCCACATGCATGAGCCGAAGGGCTGGAAAAAGTATTTACCTTGGCAGAAAACGCAGACTCCTGTAGTGATCCTGCGTAGATTAACTTTAGAGAATTGGGCAGAGTTTGATGAGAGGTTCTACAATTTAAAAGCGGATCTCGCAAGAGATATGCCTACTTACCGAAAGATAGTAGAGAAGGTAACTAAAGTTGATAAACTAACAGACGCAGAAAGCGTTACACTTGCAGAAGCCAACAAAAAAGCATTACCGATATACATAGCTATGTTAGAGAAGATGATAGAGAAACCAGATCTTAGTTACGATCAGGTTAAAATATTGTTAGACACTTTGGATGAATATGATAGAAACACTTTATTGGGTCAAGTCAACATACTTACCTCACAAAGAATGACAGTGGCAAACAAGATAGGCAAAGAAAGAATGGCAGAAGTAAAAAAGATGCAAGAGGAGACCTTCGCACAATATGGCCGATAGTGACTACACAGTAGCGGTAGTCCTCCAGGCTTCAGACGAGGGGATGAGCAGTACAATTAAAAAAGCAGGAGACGAGATCGAAACGGTAGGAGATAAATCTCAAAACGCAAAGATAGATATGATGGCTACAGTTGTAGCGTTGGAAGGATTAACAAGCGGTTTGAATCAGGTGACAGGAGGAGCTCGTAAATATACAGCAGCATTGGCGCAACTTGATGGTGTAGATAAAGAGAGGGTGGAAACGATAAACAAACACATTTCAACAATAGAATTAATTACAGGGCCAATGGAGTTCGCAATAGCGTTACAAAAAATAGCAACAGTAGTTTCCAGCACAGAAACATGGGCTCGTATTGGCGAGATAGCAGTTAAAGAAAAGTTAATGATTGTTAATAATAGTCTTATAATGAGCATGATGATATGGATGGTATTAATTATAGCAATTATAGCAGTTCTTTATATATTATATAAAATTATTTTTGATACTGAAGATACGATGAAAGCATTTGGAGATCAAATTGACAAAGTTAGAGCTGGTTTTGCGTCAATGGCACAGTGGGGCAGAGAGGTGTCACATACACTTCAGGAGATAGCGTCTGGAGCAGGAGAGGCAATAGAGCCTTTACAGAGGATCGTAGGCGTTATCCCTGGTTTCGGTGGTGACTAATGCCCACTTACGTACTTTACAGCCCTACAGAGGGATCCCATGCCGATGCAACTACTTTAGTTACCAATGTCGCAACAATATATGAGGGAGATTTCGATGGCGATAGTACCTTAGGTGACGATCCATTAGCGGGCGAATCTAATATATTTGCTTCGGGAGGCATACCCACTACAAATTTAGGTATAGGATTAGGCCCATTAGGATCTGGAGCTAATACCAAAAAGTTCCATTCTTTATTTAGGATAACATTACCAGAAGGCCCAAAGACAAGTCCTACAGGCGAACTTATTGCAGACTCAAATGCTCAAATAAAAAAGATAGTATTGAAAATCAAAACCCACAGTGAAACGGGGTCAGGTACAAGGACGGCAGCCTTTTCTCCGATGATTCATCCTCCAACACGTATAGATTATGCTGCAATGACGTACAAGACATACGATGGTGCAAGTACTTGGGAGGCAGATGGAGCCTTTGGTGCGGGAGATAGAGACACAGATTCAGATTTTGGAACAGGGACGGACGGTGTATTTGCATTTGCTGTATTGCCTGTTGCTGATTGGGTTAGTATAACTTTACAAAACAATTCGTTGACGGGCCCATCGCAAGTTAAACAATTAGGGTTTGATTGGGGGCAAACTGTGGACATTCTTATGTATGCACCTTCGGGTTCTGCATATTTAAGTACAGATACCTATTCGAGAATTTATGGTCTTGGAGCTACTACTGCAAGAACACCCTATCTCGAAGTACATTATGAAGATGACAAACCAACAAAGCCTGAGATTTCAGTAAAGGCATTAGATGATTTCCGTCACGCTGAGATTTCATTTACCAAGAGACCAGAGGACGAGGATCTGACACAGTATGTGATGAGTTGGAGACAGGGAGGTGTACCTGTTTACAGTACAGACGCATCAACAGACCCTAGTTTTGGTAAAGCACTTACAGACACAGGAAAAGAAACATATCATGGATTTTACGATCTATATAATAACGGAGTAGGAAATACCACATTCTTCCCAGGAGGTTCCACAGATGCGGGAACCACAAACCAGCTTACGATCTGGGCAGAGGACAACAACAATTCAGGTTCTTCAGGAGCGACCAAAGGAAATACAATATCATTAACAAGGTATCAGCCATATACCATTGAAGATATTACAGACGGGGCTTTCGCCAAATCATGCAGTTGTAGTTGGATACTGGTTGGAAAGGCCACCGCAGGATCCAATGCGGCATTTCTTACAGACACGACAGACGGAACAACAACTCCTTGGCTACGAGGTAATTTTGTAACTAACGGGGTTGAGATCGGAGATAAGGTTTACAATATAACAGACAGAGACGGATCAACGCCAGGAGTAGCTACGATCACAGCAGTAACGGACACTACTGTATCAGGTACTTTGGCAGATGGAGATGGTGATAACTGGAATACAGATGATGTATATGTAATAGTTCGTAAGGTAGACGTAGGTGAGAAGGTATCACTTACGATAAGATCAACAAGAATAGACGGATTGTTATTTGACAAGGTAGGAGTTAATTGGACAAACACAACTTCAGGACATATCTCAGATGATGCAGTATCCACGATGGATGATTTTGATATAATAGAGTTAGATACCACAACAACCGAACATACTATCTCTTATCGTTATACTACCGCAGGTACATATTATCCAAATTTTTTCTTTGTAGATGCCGCTACGGGGTTCAGAACAATACTTAGACAAGCGGGGTATCACAATTCATCTACTGAAACAGCGTATGCTTTAGATGATGCTGGTGTGGCATCAGTAGTGGTAGAGCAACCTAAACCTATTCCAAGACTTACATCATCCAAATCCATAGGAGAGAGTGCAAACGTAGCATTGGATCGGAGTTCCGCAGTAATCTATTCAGGAGCTAATTCAACGGCAACAGGCTCGGATGCTTACGTCAAGAGTTACAAATGGTTAGGCGAGAACGCTGCATCCCAGACACTTACCCAAGGTTGTTTAGACATAGACAACACACCTTTGATCAACGAGAGCAAGAAGTTGTATATGAGATGTAATACTGCAGCTTTCAATGCATCCGTGTTCACGATCTATGGGCTGGTCTCATTCCAAGCAGACAACGCTACGTCCATTAAGGATACAGATACTACGTTCTCACACTACAGATATGTTAAGGCTACGGTTTCACCAGGTTCAGCTAAGTATCTAACATATAATACAGGTAGTACATTTGGGACGGCTGCCGTACAGTCTGGAACAGCAGAGGAGATGTTTTTCAAGCAGGTTGATTTCATTTATTGTACTACCAAGTCGGGAACTACAGGAAGTGAAGAGTGTTATCAGTTATTGGCAGCAGACTCGGACAATAACGGTGCAATAGACGCAAATGGTACATTAGATACAAGTACAGTATGCAAAAGGCTGGTGATCGATTCAAACAATGGTTCTCCAGGATATAAATGGGGAGGATTTTGCACAGTAACAGGATCCACCAACATTACATTTACCAAGGAGTCTGGAGCAGACGAGATAGAAAGTACAGCAGTTGATTTTATTACCGCAGGTTTTGGGCCAGGTGACACGATAACTGTAGAAAGTTCATCATCTAATGATGGAGTCTACACTATCCAGAAGATAGAGAAAATAGGTTCTAAATATTCGATGTACTTAAATGAGGAGTTAGTAGCAACAGAAGCCAGTACAAGTGCAACTATTTACACAACACAGCCGACTATCTCGGTAGCATCCAATTTGGCAGGTACGGCAAAGATCTCACTTAATGTTACAGACAACTTAGCAGCAAGCGGAGATGCAGTAGTAAACATCTATACTATCTTCAGGGATCAGACCAGTCTGGATCTCAATGCATCGGCAGACAGTGGATATATTGCGATACAGAACGCATCATTCTCCAGATCGGGAGGGATAAGTGCGGCAATGCCATTGGGAGAGAGACGTTACCCACCTGGAGCAATCCACACAAAGCATGGATTACCCAAAATGGCTATGACGGTAAGGATCATAGACATAACGGGCTTTAATCGCATGTACAGGCTACTTAACAACTCATATAACTATGCTATCTATCAGCATCATGACACGGCCTTTGCCACTTGGGTAAAGTACAGGTTAAAATTAGAATCGTTTACAGTAAACAGGGATCCACAGAACTTGGAACATCAGGTAGTCAGTATGTCTTTCTTTATTGTAGGGGAAGAGGTGTGAAGTGCCTACTTCTTATGGTGCTAATCAGTATGTCAATGAGCTATACAATATACGAGCCACGATTGATGGCATAGAGCTACCTGGCATTGTTGCATTAAACTTCAAACACAAGGTCAACTCCTCCAGGATTGCCACGATCACGTTAGAGAGTCGTGAAGGACTTGAGATGATGAGAATTGGTGGAGTTCTCAAGATAAATTTTGGTCTATCGGATGCTTATGCCAACAAGATGATCTCCTATGAGGAGGGAACATATCTTGGCTTGGCTCCAGTTGTGTTACCCAATGATTTTTATGGCAGGATCAAAGTAATCAGGCCCAGTCTGAGAACAACATCAGTTACGGCAATGGATTTGGTATCTGATCTTGCTACATCTACTATGGAGAACATTCAATGGAGAGATTACGGTTCCCAGGATATGTATTTTGTTGCCAAGGACATCTGCGATTACAAAGACATTGATATTAGCTTACTTAACGAGACAACGAAGTACGGACCTGCACAGGACCAGGGTATATTGGATTCTGGTTTCAATATCTATGGAGTACAGACAAGAAAATCGTTTCTGAATAAATTATTTGATCTAATGTCTTTCAATCCACAAGATACATCTCTGTTTCGTACAGGCACAACACCAAGCGGAACATACATGTCTGATCCGTTACCATTCATTCAATTTTACTATGCAATCCGTCAGGGCAAACAGATGGAGTTCTTTGCACCGAACAGGTTTGATAAAAGAAATCAGCCAGTGTTAAAAGTTGGTCCCAATGAGGCTAACATAGTTGGCGATGGGCTTGTAGGTCAGATAGACTCATCAAATCTGGTCAACAGCGTAACAATAGCCGCAAAGGACGATGTGACAAAGGTAGTTACGTTGGAGGATGAATCCTCGATTAACAAGCATGGTGTCTTTGCCCAGAATTTCACATTTAATACAAACAACACAAACAGGATGAAGGAATTTGCCTATACACTTATCCAGAAGTACAGAGAACCCACAAACACTTACAAGATACAACTAACAGGAGCAGAGTGGGTACAGTTAGGGGATCTGGTAGAGATAACCAGCCCGATCATGGGAACCAAGGAGCTATTTCCAGTAATAGAGAAGGAAGTATCGGTCTCTGACAGCGTTGTGACCAAATTAACTGTAGGCGACAGGTCAATAAGCACTAAAAAGCTATTAGAATTGGTATCAAGATAGTCACCCCACAAGTATATATACACGACTTTTAATAGATAAGAATGGGCTTAAACACATCCCCACCTAAAGATGAAGATAGAACGTACAAGGAATTTGACAACGTAAAGGATATTGTGGTCAGGTTTCTCAGAGATTCGCCTGAAACCAGGAACAGTGACATACTTTTGTATTACGAGATACTCAAGGAGAACTTTTTGAAAACGGATCTCAAGGACAACATACCCAGAAGTGTATTTTTGGACACATTATGGGAGTTGATCAACATGGCTCCTGATAAATCCACTATAGTAAGAGTAAGGAGGCACATCCAGAACGAGGATTGTGTGTTCCAGCCTACCGATCCCGATGTAAGGAAGAAGAGACAGATAAGGTCGGATGACATCAGTGAATGGGCAACGGACACGGACTCATGAAATACCACAAGAACCTCCACGCAAGGGTGGACTACTGCGAGGACTGTAAACAGGCAATATCCCAGTCATATTTAGCAAAAGGCGGTTGTTGTAGGCACTGTCACTCCAAGAAGGAGTATGGAACGCTTGATATTGAGACTTGCTTTCAAGGATCCGTAATAACAATGGAGGACTAATGCGCTGTAACGAATGTAAGCAACCAGCAGCCCATTTCTGGGAGTTCTGCGAAGGGATAGTATGCGAGGATTGTATTCTGGATGATCCAGACCTGCTTCACATGTATAATTTGTACTTATATGATGAGCAGGGTAATGAAGTTGGTGAACCAGTATCAGCAAACATGGTAATAGACGTAAGGAGAAATAAATGAAAGAAAAAACAAAAACCATAGATGAGCTAATGAAAATGACAGCCAAAGAAGCGTATCACCATCATAATGTGATGGAAGATAACGCAAGACTCGCTTACAGCGTTTACAAGATAAAGAAAGCAATGGAGGAAGAATGATTAAGGAAGTAACGATCAAGTTAGGAGGCACGAAACAGGCCAAGAGGCAGTATGAATCCATAAGGGCAGACGTAGAAGCTACGTTCACGGTCCCACAGGAAAATGCACTTAACTTAGAACATACAATGGAGACATTTCAGTTTGAATTAAGAAGATTAAAGATCATGTTCAAGGATGCGATGATAGCAGCGACACATGAGATTGATGGTGTGCCACCAGCTCCTCCAAAACCTCCCAAGAAGGAAAAGAAGAAGGAAGAGATAAGTTTCCGCAAGAAGAAGGAAGATATAGATGAGGACAAGCTGTTTGAATCACTTAAGGATATAGTAAGACAGGATTATCTTAATATGAAGGAGTCTGATGACGAATCGAGGTAGGGCATGGTGGTGCAGGAGATCTGCACACATGTTTTTTCTTCGGATTGCGAAGTTTGGGCTCATGAAACACCCTATCTCAACATCCCAGGTGGATAAATGGTAAGGAAAGAGGACTTCCACAAGATATGGGAGAAGTTTGACCGTAAATTCCTGAAAGAACTGTGGCAGATGGAGATACGGGAGTTGACAGAGCATCATGTGGAAGTACAGGACAGTTATCATGATCTCCAGTCTGCAGCCAGTAGAGCAGAAAGGTATATGAGTGACATATACAAGATACTTAAGATGAAAAGAATGTTACTGATAGAAGAGGACACGATCAATGGCAAACTGTAAGCATCCTGCACAGACTATACTTACCAAGGACGGAACACAGGGGTGGTATTGTTGCGATTGCGGAAGATTGATCCAGAGTTGAACAAGAAGAAGTTTGTATTGATAAAATGCCCCAAGTGTAGAAAGAGCAGGGGGGGGGAGGCAAAATACCAGTCCTGGAAATGCTTTGGGTGTGGATATAGCATGAACAGGAAGAACACCCGCATCCAGGGGGATCTGAATAGCCCAGAGATGATCGGAGAGGGCAGAGAGATACTGGATAAGAAGAAGGAATACAAATGAGGGTATTGGACCTCTTTGCAGGACTCAAAGGGTGGTCATCAGCGTTTGATCACGATGTAAGAACATTGGACATAGAACCCAAGTTTGATTGTGACATCACCCTGGACATCCTGGATTTTGAACCAGATATACACTTACAAGATTGGAAACCAGACCTAATATTAGCATCACCACCATGTAATGCATTCAGTGTAGCAAGTATAGGACATCATTGGAAAGGAGGGGTAGGAGCGTACATTCCTAAATCAGACTTTGCAGTTCTAAGCAAGGAGATAGTCAAAAGGACATTGGCCGTGATAGAGGAGCTGGATCCGATGTTTTGGATCTTAGAGAATCCAGTGGGTGTTCTCAGGAAGATGCCATTCATGAAAGGAATAGAGAGAAGGACAGTAACGTACTGTCAGTATGGGGAGAACAGGATGAAGCCCACAGATCTATGGGGTGGCTTTCCTCCAAGCCTGAAGTTAAGGCCAAGGTGCAAGAATGGAGACCCTTGCCATGAGGCAGCCCCCCGTGGTTCAAAAACAGGAACCCAGGGCCTGAAGAACGCAGCGATCAGGGCAATAGTACCTTATCAGTTATCATTCGATGTTAAAGAAGCCGCAGAGAAGGACCATTCGGCAGGTAAGCGTCACATAAAACATCCCACGTTGTTAGACTACCCCACTAAGGGTTAAAAGAAATAGACCTGAAGGGGGGGGCCCTACCCTTCCATGATCCCAGAAAGGCAAGGCACTAAGGGTTAAAGGAAAAAAAGGCGATGGCCTTGCCCGTTATGGAGGGGCTTTAATCACATTCAAATCTAAACTTGGTAGCCACAGATCATCAAATATCCCAAAAAACCGAGGGGTAAAGGGTTAAAAGAAAAAAAGCCTATCGGCAGTTTCCACCGATCTTAAAAGTAATTCAATAGCCTATGGATTATTAACCTCAGATCCGAACTAATCAACCTCAACCTGGTTGTCACATAATTCAGATTCATATTCAAAATAACAATCTTCACATACTTCTATATTTCGGTCTTTTAATTTGAACGTCAATAAGAAGCAGTCACTAAAATCAAATTCACAATAATGGCACATATTCATTTACAAACCCCACATAATTTTTTAATTAAATTACTTAATTCTTTACCTGTTTTTGCTTTATTCATTTTAAAACAAATACTTAAACATTGTTTACAAATCATTTAATCAACCTCACTGATTAGACCACCAACTAGCGAACTGATATTCTTAACAATCACAATCTCATTAATTGATAGTAAAGTAGCAGTACCAGACTTTTTGAATCGAACAGTCGGATAACCGTCATGACTGATATATTCAACTATTCCCATATCACCTTTTTCAGCGTGAATCCAGTTTTCACCCTTTTTCATAAATCCATGTTCACTTAATGGATTATCAGCAATAACCAAATCCCCAACAACCAGATCGTGATTCATATAATCAGGAATTGAGACATTACTGAAATTATTTACAATCATCCAATCGACATCATGACCATATTCACTATCCATATAATCATGAACGTCAACGTCCGATTTACCCTTATACATAGTTGGCAATCGGATAACCTCAAGAGTACCGTGATTTAAGATACCTATGAAAACAGGTAATTCAACTTTAACCATGCAATCATCACAAACACCGACATGATTATCAGATATACATTTATGGGATTTATTCATTTAATCAACCTCACAATCATCTATACAAGTCCACCTTTTATCATAAGCTAACATGGACGGACCTTCATTATCTATAACATAATCTTCACTTACAAAACCCATAACAATTAATTCATAGGCATCATCAATAGACCTTTTACAGTTATCACACAGATCGGGATAATCTTTACCAGTCAAATATTTCATTTTATAACCCCTTTAGCTATTAGTTGGTCTGCCATTCTACCAAACCAACCTTGTAGTTTCCAAGCAAGTTTTGTATCAACCAGATATTGCCATGCTTCTATTACTTGCGTTTCCGATTCAGCTTCTATAAACCCTTCAGCTAAACCAACCGCATCATAATCATTCATTTCAGATTGGTTAAGGTTCTGTACACCTTTTTTATTTGAGCTCACAATTTAGGACAGTAAACAGTCTATATATACATACTGTTCACTTAAAAATACACATACCCCCCCCTATATCGTACTCAGTATCCAAAAAGATTAATATTCACATATAAAGAAACCTAGCAACAATACCCCCCCCCTCTATTTTTTATCAATACATAGAAAACCAGATTAGTAAACCTGGTAGCATTGATTATCATAATAATCAATCACCTATTCAGGTTAAGGGTTAAAGGTCGATATGGTGATAATGGCACTTTTTTATTGTAGCTTAGGACCAAAAGCCCCAAGCTAAGGGTTAAAAGAAAAAGGGGCTAAGGTTTTGGTTTTGGGTACGGATCCCGATTAGGTTGGGGTACGGATCCCGACCAACATTTATTAAAATTAGAGTTGTGAAAAACTGAAAAGTCCCTAAGTTACGTTCATATTTTGAAAGTACGATAGGATTTTTATATAAAGGATTTTCACAAAATCGGTTTAACGTCAAAAAACAAAAGGTCATTTTTTGAGACCTGGGTGATTCAATCAAAAAAGCTGCAGGTTGATATTGGTTAATCTGATCGCGGTCATATAATTGGAATTTTGAGACTTGGCGACCTGGCGACCTTCTTTTAAATTCTGACGATTCCCATTTTTTTATAGGATTCTCAAAAAAAACCATAGGCTTAGATGGCCATAGATACCCAAAACTAAAGTTTATGATACTATAGGAACCCCTAAAATTTAAATATATTGGAATTTTGGATTTATTCATATTTCGATTTTAATAATTTCATTAAATTTAGTTGTCTAAAATCTCGAGAAGTCCCTAAGTTATAGCTCTAAAAAGCAAAAACAAACACATTTACATATAAAGGATTTTGGTAAAAGAGAATTAAGGTCTAACTTTTAACCCATAATTCAGACCCTTTTTTTTATGGAATTCTAAAAATTCTTTAATCTCTGTATTGGTCATTTTTAGCGACCTTGAAAAACTCATTAATTACCATATAAATAAGGGAATTCCGATTTATTGCAGATCGGACAATAACCTATACTTTTTTCATAAACGGTATTACAAACTTCACATTTTAAACACTTCATTTAATCAACTTCCCACAATTACCTATAACACACTTAACATTAAAACACTGTAGACAATCTGAACATATTATTTTGCCACATTTATGACAAGGTATAGGTTTATGATATTCACCCGTAAACCATGAATATTTATTCATTTAACAACCTCGTCCCATTGCTTGCCATATTCCTTAGATTTTTTAAAACAACCTTTGCATAAATGAATTTCTATATTTCCGTTTCGGGTTTCCTCATAGCAGTAATAATCGAATTGTGATTCGTGGCAATAATCACATAGGCCCATTTATTCAACCTCCCAACCTTTAAAGAAAGCTTCATTCGTTAAAAGTTCTATATCTTCTAAGTATTGTTTAAGCCACTGTACCCAATCTAAAGAAGTTATTATTTTACTTGCGCCATCGTACCAATCTAAAAACCAAAACTCAACGGTACCGTTTTGATAAAATCGCAATTCTTCGGACGGTCCACCATAGCTTATTTGATACCTTAGATATGGTTCGTTTTGGTCTTTAAAAGTTCCAACACTTACCATATCAACACACAAACCATAATTAAAAAATTCTTCTTGAGTCTCTTCATTATCACTATTCATAAACCGTGTGAAATCTTCACCCCTTGAAATAATAGCTTCTGTTATTCTGTCTGCGCAAGTTTCTTTATTCATGCTTTCACCTCAATAAATAAAAATCCTGAATGGTTGCCTTCTTCATCACATGAGACCGATATTTTCAGAGTTTCTTTTTTAGGATGTTTTAATATGAATGTTGGCCATTCGTCAACTTCGTCCTTATCAAGTACAAATTCAGCTATAGTATAATCTTTAAGCTGTTTGTAATAATCCCTAAAAAACTTATTCATGCTTTCACCATCTTTAAAACCATTTTAGCAATTGCGTTAATACTGGTTGGTGGTGCTGATCGGATACCACGG